>Ga0209812_10000648_pt1 | contig 29729 bp, 34 predicted proteins | sample JI71714BDNA_FD_187502 | JGI IMG/M metagenome (GOLD analysis project Ga0209812, IMG submission 187502) | Wastewater effluent complex algal communities from Wisconsin, to seasonally profile nutrient transformation and Carbon sequestration -... | ecosystem: Engineered > WWTP > Effluent > Algae...
GGGGAGTCCCCGACTTAACTGTCGGGCCAAAGCCTTCCTAGATATATCTATCTAGGGTCTTTGGGCGGAGCGCTCCGCGCAGGTCATCAAAGACGACGAAACTCGACCGATACGGCCTAGGTTGGCTGCTGGGATGGGCGCTACGCGCCCACCCTCCCTACGGGCTGGCTACGCCAGCCCTACTCGGGCCGCACGCGCGGTCCTCTTCAGCAGCCAACCTCCGACATCTCAGAGCAACACGACCCTGCATCAGTCAGCGACGAAAGTACCTTTCCTCGCTTCCATGCGTTGCATGAATTCCTGTTTTCTGTGAATGTTCAAAACATCAGAACATGAAAAGTGCAAAACATGGTTTGCGCATTTCTCAATCAGAAGGGCGGCGTCGGCAAGACCACGCTCGCAGTCAGTGTGGCGGCAGAACTGGCGCGGCATGGTGAGCGCGTGTTGCTGATCGACGCCGATCCCCAGGGATCAGCACTCGACTGGGCTGCAGCACGACAGTCCTCACCACTCTTCACGGTGGTCGGGTTGCCACGTCCGACCTTGCATCGGGAAGTCGGCGCGTTGGCCAAGGACTATGCCCACATCGTGATCGACGGTCCCCCGCGAGTCACCGAACTGGCGCGCTCGGTGATCATGGCGGCGGACGTGGTGATCGTCCCTGTGCAGCCCAGTCCCTACGACATCTGGGCTGCCGAAGAAGTCGTCAGGTTGATCCGCGAAGCCTCTGTGTACAAAGAAACACAGAAAAGCGCTTTTGTGATTAACCGCAAAGTCGCCAACACGGCCATCGGCCGGGATGTCCGCAGCGCACTCGATGTCTACGAGTCGCAGGTGCTGGACGCGACGGTGACTCAGCGTGTGGTGTTTGCGGAGGCTGCCGCCACAGGGCGCGCAGTCTTCGAAATTGACCCTGATGGTCCGGCCGCTACCGAGGTTGCGGCCCTGGTTGCCGAGATCAAGGAGATGCTGCGATGAGCAAGAAAGTGAGCTTTGGAGCCCGACCCTCGACCACCGCCCCGCCCCCTGCTGCTGACGCCTGGGTCGCGGAGCGTGCTGCTTCGCCAGCATCGACCACTCCGATGAAGCGGCTGACGCTCGACATCCCCGCCGACCTCCATCGTGCGATCAAGACTGCCTGTGCCTCGCGCGGCACCAAGATCGTCGACGAATTGCGAGAACTACTCGTACAGAAATACGGAAATCCTTGAATCCAGGTTGTTGATCTGGAGAAGTACCGGGAGCTGTGGGCGAGGTTGGAGGTTCGTGATCGTTCTGGTGAATTGGGTCGCTGAGGTTATTTGAGGGAACCCAACGCATTCCCGATCACCAACGCCGTCGTGTAGCAAGCCAGCTGGTTCTGATCTGTCTGCGGCTCATGGAGAGCCTATGCTCATGCTCGGCAGGTCGATCAGGCTCGCTGGCGTATCGCGGTCGTAGAAATCGTACTTGTCCGTCACGAAATTTCGCCAAGGTCTCCGGCATCTTCCTTCATTGGCCTCACCCGACGCACCTTGAGTCGCAGCGCATTGGCAACCACCGAGACTGACGACAGGCTCATCGCCAGCGCGGCAATCATGGGGCTGAGCAGCAAACCGAACGCTGGGTACAACACGCCGGCGGCGATCGGCACGCCAAGGGCGTTGTAGAGAAAAGCGAATGTCAGGTTTTGCTTCATGTTGGCGACGGTCTGCTGCGATATCTGACGGGCGCGCAGAATGCCGTTGAGATCACCTTTCACCAGCGTCACCTGGGCACTCGACATGGCGACATCGGTGCCAGTGCCCATGGCGATGCCCACATCCGCCGCGGCGAGCGCGGGTGCATCGTTGATGCCGTCACCAGCCATCGCCACTTTGCGGCCCTCGCGTTTCAATCGGGCCACCAGTTCCGCCTTGTCCTGTGGTCGCACTTCGCCGTGTACTTCATCGATGCCCAACTGCTTGGCGACTGCTTCAGCAGTGGTCTTGCCGTCGCCCGTCGCCATCACGATGCGCAATCCGGCGGCGTGCAGAGCGGCAATCGCGCCCGGGGTACTGGGCTTGAGCGGATCAGCTACCGCGACCAATCCCGCAGCCTTGCCGTCCACCGCCAGGAACATGGCACTGGCGCCGAGGGCACGCAGTCGCTCAGCCGCTTCGCTCAGGCTGTCGACGCTGACGCCCAGTTCGGTCATCAGCGCGGTGTTACCGAGCGCGAGGCGCTGCGTGCCGATCCGGCCACGCACGCCGATGCCGGTGGACGACTCGAACTCCTCGGCCGTCTCCAACTCCAGGTTGCGCTTGCGCGCCTCAGCAACGATCGCCTCAGCCAGGGGATGTTCGCTGCCGAGATCGAGACTCGCCGCCAGCCGCAGAACTTCGTCGGCTGCAATTCCCACCACCGCCACCACTTCGCGGAACGCGGGTTTGCCCTGCGTTAGCGTGCCGGTCTTGTCGACAATCAGGGTGTCGATGGTGCGCAGGCGTTCGATGGCCTCGGCGTCGCGAAACAACACGCCACCCTGGGCCGCGCGGCCAGTCGCGACCATGACCGACATCGGTGTAGCCAGGCCCAGCGCACACGGACAAGCGATGATCAGCACGGCCACGGCATTAACCACGGCATAGGTCCACGTCGGATCGGGACCGAACAAACCCCACGCGAAGAACGTGATGACGGCAATTGACAGCACCGCCAGCACAAACCAATAGCTGACCCGATCTGCCATGCGCTGCATCGGCGCGCGCGATCGTTGCGCCTGTGCAACCAGTTGCACAATCTGCGCCAGCACGGTTTCCGAACCCACCCTGTCGGCGCGGATCACCAGCGCGCCGTTGCCGTTCATGGTCGCGCCGATGACTTTGGCGCCGACGGCTTTCTCGACTGGAATGGGTTCGCCGGTAAGCATGGACTCATCGACGCTGGAATGGCCTTCGATCACTTCGCCGTCGACCGGGACCTTTTCACCAGGCCGAACACGCAAGCGATCGCCGAGGTGCACATTCGACAGCGGGATGTCTTGCTCGCTGCCGTCAGCGGCGATGCGGCGCGCAGTCTTGGGTGCCAGCCGCAGCAGCGCCTTGATCGCCGCAGAAGTACTCGAGCGCGCTTTCAGCTCCAGCAACTGACCGAGCAGAGTAAGCGAGACGATGATCGCCGCCGCCTCGAAATACACGCCTACACGGCCATGGACGCGAAACGAATCCGGGAAAAGCCCAGGCGCGAGCACGGCAACTAGGCTGTAGCCGAAGGCCGCGCCGACACCGGTACCGATCAGCGTCCACATATTCGGGCTGCGGTTGGCGATCGACTGCGCCCAGCGCACGAAGAATGGCCAGCCAGCCCACAGCACCACCGGCGTCGACAGTGCCAGTTCGATCCAACTGCTCTGGTTCGCGCTGAACCAATTCAGCTTGTGGCCGAACATCGCCAGCACCAGCGCTGCGATCGACAACGGCAGCGTCCACCAGAAGCGCCGGCGGAAGTCGATTAGTTCCGGGCTCTCGTCGTCGTCCAGTGACGGCATCAGCGGTTCCAGCGCCATACCGCAGATCGGGCAACTGCCGGGTGCATCGCGCACGATTTCGGGATGCATCGGGCAGGTGTATCGCGTACCCAGAGGTGGCGCGACGGCAGCGGGTTCAGGTTTCGCTGCGAGAAAGCGCGCAGGTTCAGCGACGAATCGGGCTTGGCACTTGGTCGAGCAGAATCGATAGTCCCGCCCTTGATGCACGACGTGGTGAGCCGAATCGGGTTTGACCGTCATGCCGCAGACGGGATCCAGTGTGCCGTTTGCCGGTGGCTGGGGACTGGCTGGTGGATTGCCGACCGATTCCGGATGCGCCGGATGACCATGGCTGTGGTAATCGTGAGCGTTCATGTCTCGTCCTGGTTCAATGCAGCGAGAATGGGGCAGGCCTCTGCGCGGCCGTGGCCAGGGCAGGTTGCGATCAGGTCACGCAGGCCATCACGGATGCGCGTCAATTCGGCAATGCGATTGTCGATGTCGCCGAGTTTGGCCTCTGCTACGTAGCGCACTTTGGCCACATTACGTTCGTCACTGAGCGCCAACAGTCCACGGATGTCGTCCAGGGAAAACCCCAAAGCCTTGGCGCGGCGGATGAACCGCAAGCGCTTGAGCTCGGCGTCACCATAGCGTCGATATCGCGAGGCAGAGCGGCCTGCTGGGGCAAGCAAGCCGTCGCGTTCGTAGTAGCGCACGGTATCGATGGCGACGCCACCGCGCTGGGCCAGTTGTCCAATGTTGAAGTACGACACTGCATTCTCCTGCTCACTGCCAGTTTGCACCTTGGACCCAGGTCCAGAGTCAAGAGGTGTCGCGTGAACACGGCGTGTCGTGCCCGGCTGTCACCGGCACGTCGTGCTTCTCGGTGTCTCAAACGCTGGAACTGAGGCTGGGATCGCGGACTTGCTTCGTGATCGTGACTGTCGTGTGCTTCCTCGTGGGTCTCCCAACACTAATTGATCGCCATCGCGGCTCTGGCCACCGACGACAACTCCTGTTGCAGTCTGTCGCGAAGCAACTGCAAGGAAATGGCCGGAACCACCAGCCATTGCGCCAATGGACTCAGACCGATGCCGAGGAACGGATCAACTGGCATCGCATCGCGATATGCCCAGCGACCAAGCCATCGCGTGCTGATCAGCTCAATCCCGACAGTAACCAGCACGCCGAATATGATGATTAGGCCGATTGTCCGTGCGAACGTGCGCAGGCTCGGCGTCACATTACCAAAAAGTAGTCCGGCAAGTGCACAGATGAATGCGATCACGGCGTCGCCGAGCGTGCAGTGCAGCGCCGCCTTGATGCCAGCTTCCGCGCCACGTTCAACCCACAGTGTGTAGAGCGGGGCGTGCGCAACCTCCCACAGGGCGAACAGCGGCAAAGACACCAGTGCATACGTCAGCGCAAAGAGCAGCGGGCCAAAGAGGCTTCGCGAGCAACTCACGGTTGGCGGCCGACGTCCGAAGAATGCCGATGTTTGTCATGCCCGCCATGGCCGTGGAACAGATGCAGCAACGGGCATGCCAGCAAGAGTACGTAAGGTGCCATACCCCACAGATGTCCCCAGTGCTCGCGCCAGAAAAAGAAGACGACGACGAGCACTGCCGATAATGCAAACCAGATCCAGTTTCGTGGGCTTTTCATGTCCATCGACTCCAAAGCTGAGGAGCATCCGCCATTACTGAAAATTCAGTGGGAAACCGTTGTCAAAAGCTACTTCGCTTTCGGCGCCGCCAGCTTGTGCGCGTCCAGCCAACGGTCGAGCACAGTTATCTCTGCCTGCTGCGCTGGAATGATTGCCTTGGCGATGCGTGTCATTTCCGGATCTTTGCCATTTTTGATCTGTGCCTGCGCCATAAGCACCGCCATCTCGTGGTGCATGCGCATGTTCGTCGCAAAATCATGATCGACATTGCCGGTGTGCGACATACCGTGCATCGGCATCTTGCCCTTCATCGATTCATGCATTTTGGCGTGCTCGGTTGCCATCTGATCGTGCATCTTGGCGTGATCGGTCTCCATCATGCTGTGCATTTTCGGATCTTTCATCGGCATCGCTGCGCCTGCCTCATGCTTCATCGGCTCGGCGGCGATACTGATGGACGGCGCGACCATTGACGTGGCCATGGCGACTCCGAGCGCCGACAGCATGACGCGCAGACGAGGGGAGTTTTGAGTTTGCATGCTCATGGGGATATTCCAAGTTGATGGGTGTCCGTCGCGCGTATCGAATTTCACCGACGCAAGGGCCCGACTAGGGTTGTACGGGCGCTCCTCGGTGTCGGTTCGGTGGCGCTTAGATCGGTTGATCCGGATCTGATGAGATTCATCGGATTCTCCTCACTCGCCGCGGCGCGGCGGGTTGCCGAACGACGGATCACTGCTGATCTTCCGCGCCAGCGTGCCCGGGGGATTCCGGTACCAGCCCGGATCGCTGTAGTCACCGGGGCGCACGTCATCGCGCACCTTGACCACGGTGAACATGCCGCCCATCTCCAACGCACCGAACGGACCGGTGCCGGCCATCATCGGCAGCGTGTTCGGCGGCCCCTGCATGTGGCCACTGTCCGTGTGCTTCTGGTGCTCGGCCATGCCGAACTCACCCATCGCCATGTAGCCCGGCAGCATCTTGCGGATGCGTTCCTCGACGCCGCGCTGGTTGACGCCGATGGTGTTGGGCAGGTCGTGGCCCATCGGGCCCATCGTGTGGTGCGACATATGACAGTGCAGCGCCCAGTCGCCGGGCACGGCGGTGAACTCGAGGTCGCGCATCTGACCGACGCCGACGATCTCGGTCACTTCGCTGCGCCACTGGCTTCTGGGCCACCGACCGCCGTCACCGCCGGTCACGTAGAACTGCACGCCGTGCAGGTGGATGGGGTGGTTCCACATGCTCAAGTTGCCAATGCGGATCCTCACCCGTTCACCGGTTCGTGCCACGAGCGACTCGATCGCCGGGAAGACCTTGGAGTTGAAGGTCCACAGGTCGAATTCCTGCATGATCGCGGGGTCGGGCCGCCGGGTGCCCGGATGCAGCGCGAAGTTGTGGATCAGGAAGGCGTAGTCCCGGTCGACCGGCGCGATGTCGGCGTCCTTCGGGTGGATGATGAAGAGGCCCATCATCCCCATCGCCAACTGCACCATTTCATCGGCATGCGGGTGGTACATGTGCGTGCCGTGCTGCTGCAGCGTGAACTCGTAGACGTATGTCTCCCCCGGGCCGATGCTGGGCTGCGAGAGGCCACCCACGCCGTCCATGCCCGAGGGCAGGATCAGGCCGTGCCAGTGGATCGTCGTCGGCTCCTTGAGGCGGTTGGTGACGAAGATCCGGACGCGATCGCCTTCGACGGCCTCGATCGTCGGGCCCGGCGTGCTGCCGTTGTAGCCCCACACGGTGGCCTTCGAGCCCGGTGCGAACTCGTGCTCGATCTCTTCGGCCACCAGATGGAACTCCTTGACGCCACCGTTCATGCGATGCGGCAGCGTCCAGCCGTTGAGCGTCCTCACCCGGCCAGCATTGCTGCGCGGTGAGGCAGGCGGTGCCGTGGGCGTGGGCATGCCATGGCCTGCGTGGCCACTGTGATCCTGGGCAGCGACCAGGCCGGTGGCGGCAACGCCGGCGAGGCCGACGCCGGTTGTGCGCAGCAGGTCTCGGCGGGAAATGCGGTTCATGGCGTGTCTCCCTGGCCATCGTGGTGATGGCGATGGTCTTCTGGCGTTTCAGCGGGCTTCTCGTCTTCGGCAGACGGCGTCGCCGCGTTCTCGGTCGTGGCAGAGGGCGCTGCGCCGTGGGCGCTGTGGTCCATCGCCGGCATGGCGTGCGCCGAGTGATCCATCGGCGCTGCCATCCCGTTCGACATGCCATGGCCGCTGTGGTCCATGCCGGGCATCGCCGGGGCGTTCGGAGTGAGGATGTCGATGACGCTGGGCGTGGGCTCACCCTGTGCGCGGTCGCTGGGCAGGCGCTGGCCCACCGATCGACTCAGCTCGATCCGAGCCAACCAGTAATCCCGCACCGATTCGAGATAGGCCTGGTAGGCGTCGTACTCCTCCACCTTGGCCTGCACGAGTTCGAACACGCCGATCAGCATGAAGTTCTGTTCCTGCTGACTGCGCTCGACGATCCGTTCGCGCTGCGGGATCAGCGCCGTGCGATGCACCTCCACGATCTCCCGGTGATCGGCCAAAGCACGGGCGCCCACGCGAACGGCATTGCGCGTGTCGAGTTCTGCCTCGCGCAGTCGCGCTTCGGCGTCCGCGAGTTGCGCCTGCGCCCGCGCGAGCTTGCCCTGGCCCTGATTGAAGATCGGCAGCTCAAGGCCGACGCTCGGGCCCGTGAGGCGGCTGCCGTCGGCGTCCTTCTCCCGCTCGGCGCCGGCGCTCACGCCACCGACCCAGCGCGTTGCGCGGGTGGTCTTGAGCGAGGAGCGGAGTCGATCCGCCTGGAGGCGTGCCGCCTGCAGTTCGAGGTTGGACCGCTCGGCGAGCGCCAGCAGCGCGTCCACATCGTCCTCCGCGCGGACCGGCAGGGGCAGCCGATCGGCCAGCGACCAGGCGCCGTCTTCCGGCCCCAGCCCGAGCAGGTTGCCGAACGCCAGGCGTTCGCGAAGCGCTTCGGCACGTGAACGCGCCGCATCGATCTTTGCTTGGCTGGCGACCGCCTGTTCGCGCTTGAGCTGCAACTCGCTGATGTTGCCGGCATCGAAGAAGCGCTGGGCCAACTCCCCCGCGGCATCGGCGCCATCGGCCACCGCGGCCCGCATGTCGGCGACCTGCTGGGCCGCGACGGCGCGGACCCAAGCGGCTTCGGCCTCGGCGGTCAGTCTGATGACCGCCTGCGCCATCTCGAGCGACTGGCGTTCGTACTCTTGGCGCGCCCAGCGCGACCGCAGGGGAAAGAGCAGAACATCGACGAAGGGCAACGAAATGCCGACCGTCTGGGTGTGGCCCTCGCCGGGGCTCAGGTTCATGCGGGACACCGAGAGGCCGGGATTCGCGATTTCGACAGCCTCGATGACGTCGGCCCGCTCCAGCCCGAGACGGGCGTAGGCGACTTGCAGCCGCGGACTTTGGCGAAGCGCGATGGCCACGCTGGTGTCGCGGTCCAGGGGCGCCGACAGCAGTGGGCCAAGGGACGATTCGCCATCTGAAGTTGCATTCAGGGCCGCGGGGACGGGGTTGCTGCGGGCCTCGAGCAAGGCCGAGACGCGCCCGGCGTCAGGCTGGGGCGCCAGCGTGGCGCAGCCGCTCAGCGCGCTGGCCAAAGCCACGGCGAGTGCGCCGCGACGAAACGTTCGATTCATGGTGATCTCCGGGTTCAACGACGTAAGACGTCGCGAATCAGCCGCCCGAGAAACGTCCGGGAAGCGCTATCCAGCGGGCTGCAGCCCGCTCAGGAGATATGTGCGATGGGTGGTCGAAACGAGGGGTGATGCGTCGCGTCGGGATGCGAGGGCGTCAGCATCGGCGCCGGCGCCGCGGCCGACCAGCGTGGTGGTACGTGGTGTACGCCGGCCACAATACCCTGACTGGCGTGGACGCACGCGCAGGCACAGCGTGCGTCGTCGCAGCAGGCCGGGCCGTCATGGTGGGCATGATCGGCCGCATCCACGGCCTGCGTGTTGCCGCAGTGCACTTCCGGGGCCGGAGCCGTCCCGACAACCGCCGCATTTATGGCGCCTGCCGCCATCTGCGCCGCCATGGCCGAGGCAGCCACGCCGTTGACCACGAGGGTCAAGGCGAGCAGCCAGTGGGCAATGAGGCGGGAAAGCGACATAACACCAGTCTATACCGGCGTACGTTAAGGCGTGCCAGCGTCGGCCAGGATCGGGCAATCTGGCCGACTGTCCACACGGCACTGCCGGGCCAGATCCGCGAGCGTGTCGCGCATTTCCACCATCTCTCGGATCTCCACCGAGAGATCAAGACAGGCTGTGCCTCGCGCGGTACCAAGATCGTCGACGAATTGCGAGAGCTATTAGTACAGAAATACGGAAATCCTTGAATCCGTAAATCTGCCGAAGCCAAGCATCAGGCGGCCCTGGACGGATTCGACGCAGGTTCTCCAGGTGTGGCCTGCTGCAAGGCTTCGACCATGCGGGTTTGCCAGCCTGGCCCCGTTGCCTTCCAACGTGACACTAGGTCTGGCGGAATGCGCAGCTGCACCTTCACCTTCGGCGGCTTCTTGCCGGGACCCCGGCGACGTGGCGTGGTGCCGATCACCACGCCGCCACGCTTCATGATGGCGCCTTCCCAGTCGGCCGCCGTAGTGAACGGACTATCTTCGTCATAGACGATGTCTTCGTCCTGCATCGCCTTGACCCGCTCCCAATCCGAACGGTCTTCAGCGGGGGCGGGGATACTGGCTCCAGTAGTAGTTCGCTTCATGCTTGTTCGCCCTGCGAATGCTGATGATGTGGTCCGCGTCATCGCGCGGGGTGTGGACCATGAAGACCACCATGCCGTTCCACGTGCCCAGGGTCTGCAGCCGAACTTCGCCATAGGCCTCACGCGCATCCTCGATGGTCAACGTGGTCCCGGCCAACACCGACTCCGCGATTGCCAGGTCCAGGCCATGCTTCTCCAGGTTGGCCTCACGCTTGGCCGGGTCGTACCTGATCATCGGCAAATTGTACTCCCGATATGCCAGACAAAACGTCACCCCGATTTGGACGATAGGTTCGTCTCAGCGGGTCTGTTCGGGCATCCGCCACCCATAGAGGCCGTTGGATGCACTCTTCGGGTAACACCAGCCCTTCTCGACTTCCCATCCCGGCCTGTCGCACTTCGCCAGACTGGAGAGGCTGCCCGCCTGTGCGAAGCGATAGGCCAGACGGCCCTCCGGCGTGTTGGCCCATGCCGCCGCTGCCTTCTCGTCCTTGGCCTCGTTGTATCCCGTGCTGTAGCCCAAGTTGTAGCCGGCGTCGTTGCCACTGCGGAACGCGTACCACCAGCTCCCGGCGAAGGTCAGGGTGATCACTGCGACAGCGGTAACGATCCACTGCGCCTGTTGCTTGTGTGCGGTGCTCTCCGCCACGCGTTGCGCGGTTTCGGTGACGGCTTTCGCCAGGTCTGCCTTCGCGGCTTCCGACGATGCTTTCACGGCAGCATCCGCGGTCGCCTTGATGTTGCTCAGGACGTCCTTGGCGGCTTGCGCGATCTCCTGCGGAAATTTCTCGTACTGGCCCTGGTAGTGCTGCAGGGCCATGAGGACCAGCCAGAGCGCGTCATTGTTCTTCAGCCCGAGGGCGTCCCTGACCCGGTACAGGTCTTGTCGCTCCGCATCACTGGGTTGTCGACCGAGCAGCCTGGCAAAGCTGTCATCCAGGTCACGCATGGATCACGGTCTCCAGCATCTTCCGGACCTCGTTCCGCCACCGGGTGAGTTCTGCCCGGTTGCCGATCGGCATGTCCTGGCGTGCAGCGGCGATGCTCATTCGCTTGCTGTAGAGGTCATCGCTGACCCGGTCGGCGAGGTCGGGGAAGGTCAGTGACTTTCCGCCGCGTTCCTCGATGGTGGTACGGAGTTTGGAGCCGTTGTAAAGCTCGAACTTCGATTCCTCGCCGAAGTAGGCATTGCGCACGACGTGGACCTCGGCGTTCGGGATGGCCTGCATGAATTCTTTGAGCAGTTCGAGGCTGTCGCGCTGCCGGTTGATCACCCAGAGCGTGACCAGCTTCCGCTGGAGTTCCGCCAGCGTGCTGCTGAGTGTTTCGCCGTGGGCGCTCACACCCTTGTTGTTTCGGGCAGCGGTGTTGATGACCACCACGTGGTCCGGCTTGCTCTCGCAGTCGTTCACCAGCTGGATCCAGCCATCGGCTTCATCCAGATTGAGCCATTTCGCGTCGACGCTGTCCTTGTAGGTCTTCCAGACGTCGGGGTTCGAGGTGTCCGATTCGACCAGGAGGACGCTTTCGCCACGCTCCATCAGGAAGTCGATGGTGGCCATGGTCAGGAGGGACTTGCCGACGCCGCCCTTGCTGCCGCCGATCAGGTAGATGCTTTTCGCCACGGGTGTTCCTCAGATGTCGTCGCTGTCCGGCTTCGGCGCGAAGGTCGCCTTGGCGGGATCCGTTGGCTTGGCAGCCTCGACCGTGGGTGTCTCTGCTTTCGCTTTCGATGCGGTCTTCTTCTCTGGCTTTGCTCTCTGCAGGTAGCTCTTGAGCGTCGGGGTGGCGACGCTGATGCCTTCGCCGCGCAAGGTTTCGGAGATCTGTTCGAGCGTGTATCCGCGCTTTTGGAGGGCGATGATTTCCTTGGAGAGGACGCGCACGGCATCTTGCTTGCTGTGGTTGGGCTTTTTCTTCTCGACGGCAGGCATCTGCCGAAGCTTGGCGGCGATCGCTTCGAGTTGCTCGGAGGTGTACTTCATGGGAGTGGATGCTGCTGATGCTGATGGGGGGCGGCAGGATAGGGTGGTCTGAAGATGGTTGCAAAGTGTTTCGGCCGGTCCTAAGCTGCGTGCAAAACTTAGGACTTAAAAGCGTAACAGGATGCGTCTTGTCACACACATGCTCCGCAAGTGTCTGCCAAGACAGGAGCCGTTTCGGCGCTGCGCTACTCACCGGCCCAGACAGGAGACGCGATGCCCTTCGAGACCCAGGGACTAGAACCGCTGGATGCGGTGATCAACGTCCGGCTGACGGCGACGGAGAAGTCGCAGCTGAAGGAGGATGCGGACCTGGCGGGCTTGAGCCTGTCGGAGCTGGTGCGTCGCCGGTACTTCGGGAAGCCGATCCTAGCGACCGCGGACGCGGTGATGCTGAAGGAGCTTCGGCGTCTGGGCGGCCTGCTGAAGCATGTGCACAACGACAGCCAAGGGGTGTACAGCAAGGAGACGGCCGGCGCGTTGATGGCGCTGAAGGCGTACCTGGAGCAGCTAAGCCGTGATCGTTAAGAAGGTGTCGCGGTCGAAGACGAAGCACAAGGCGTCGAGCATTCGGGCGCTGGCCGACTACATCCGGGATCCGCAGGGCCAGAACCCGGACGAGAAGGTGCTGTACGCGAACGGTCGGGGGTTTCTGTGCGACAGCCACGCGGCGCAGCGCGAAGAGATGGTGGCGCTGGCGGCGGAGTCGGTGCGGAGCCAGAACCCGGTGAACCACTACATCCTGAGTTGGCGGGAGGGAGAGCAACCGAGCCCGGAGCAGGTGGAAGAAGCGGTGAGCCTCTTCCTGGAAGAACTGGGCTGGAAGGAACACCAGGCGATCTACGGACTGCACAAGGACACCGACAACATTCACCTGCATCTGGCGGTCAACCGGGTGCATCCGGAGACGCTGAAGGTGGTCGAGATCAACCGGGGTTTCGACATTGAGCTGGCGCACATGGCGATTGCGCGGATTGAGCACGCGCAGGGCTGGCAGCGGGAGCAGAACGGTCGGTATCAGGTGCTGGAGAACGGGGAGCTGGCTCGGGACCACTACGACCCGGAGGCGCCCCGTCGACCGTCGCAGACGAAGCAGGACATGGAGAACCGGACCGGCGAGAAGTCGGCGCATCGGATCGCCATCGAGGACGGTGCGGCGATCCTGCGGGAGGCGCAGAGCTGGGGTGAGCTGCACGAGGCGCTGGCGGCCCGGGGGATGCGGTACGAACGGACCGGCAGCGGTGCGACGGTGTTTGTCGGAGACGTGGGGGTGAAGGCGAGCGACGTCGACCGGAACGCGAGCCTGTCGAAGCTGCAGCAGCGGCTCGGCGAGTACCAGCCTGCGGAGGCTCCGCGGATGGCCGCGCGGGCGCCGGAGCCGATCCGGCCGGGTCTGCGGGGCTGGGAGGACTACATCACCGCCCGGCGCGCGCACTACGCCGAGAAGCACGCGGCGAAGGCGGAACAGGACCAGCGGCAGGCGCAGGAGCGCAAGGCCCTGCAGGTGCAACAGAAGGCACAGCGCAGCGCGCTGATGCCGGGCGACTGGACGGGCAAGGGGGCGGCTTTGAACGCGATGCGCAGCGTGGTTGCCGCCGAGCAGGCGGCCGAGAAAGCAGCGCTGAAGGAGCGGCATCAGCGGGAGCGTGAGCAGCTGCGGCAGCGGTTCCGACCGTACCCGGACCTGGAGTCGTGGCAGCGGATGCAGGGTCGTCCGGGGCTGGCCGACCAGTGGCGGCATCGGGCGAGTGAGCCACAGGGCATCGAGGGGGAGGGTGATGCGTGGCCGTCACCGCGCGACATCCGCGCGTATCGGGCGGAGGTTGTGGGTCGTCAGGTGCACTACACCCGGCAGGATGAGGTCGGGTCGGTGTCGTTCGTGGACCGTGGTCGGCGGATCGACATTCACGACTGGCGGAACCGGGACAGCACGCTGGCCGCGCTGCAGCTGTCGGCGCAGAAGTGGGGCAGCTTCACGGTGACCGGAAACGACGAGTACAAGGCGATGTGCGCCACGCTGGCGGCGGAACATGGCTTCCAGATCCGGAATCCGGAGCTTCAGGCCCGCATCCAGCAGGAGCGGGCCAGGCTCGCGGAAGCTCGGGCGGCTGCGCTGAAGTCGGAACCGCTGAAGCAGTTCGAGCGCTATGCCGACGCGGTGGGTGCAGAGCGTTACCGGGTCACGAGCGTGCGGAGGACGGCGGAGGGTCGGCGGCAGACCTTCGTGCTCGACAAGCGATCGAGCGGGTTCACGTCGGCGGAAGTGGCGCAGCGCCTGCCGGAGATGCAGCGACTGCAGCGCCGAGGAGAAGACCTCTACTACACCCCGTTGTCGGCGCAGAAGCATCACGTGCTGGTCGACGGCCTGAGCCCGGCGCAGCTGGCGCGGTTTCTCCAGGACGGCTATCAGCCGGCGGTGGTTCTGGAATCGCGCCCCGGCCAGTACCAGGCGGTCATCACGGTGCCGAAGCTGGGTACCGCCCATGACTCGGCGGTGGGGAAGCGGTTGAGCGAGGTGCTCAATCAGGCGTACGGCGAAGCGATGCGGTCGGGCATCCAGCCCCATCCGGCGCCGAGCTACGAGAACCGCGAGCCACGGGAGGACGGCATCGGTCATGAGGTGCGGCTGGTGCAGGCCGAGCGGCGGGAGTGTGCGAAGTCGCTGGCCCTGTCCCGGCAGCTCGACGTGGAGCAATCAGCCTCACGGGTGCCCGAGCTTCAGGCGCCGGCGCTGGAGGCTAAGCGCGGCAGCGCGATCGATGCCTACCAGCGGCACTACCGGGACGTGGTGAAGCGGCAGTCGGGTCCGCTGGATCTGTCGCGGGTGGACTCCATGATTGCGGTGCGGATGCGGGTGACTGGTCACGCGCAGTCGGCCATCGAGGGCGCGATCCGCCAGGGTGCGCCCTCGATTCGTTCGACCGCCGAGCAGCGGGACTGGGATGACTATGCCCAGCGCACGGCGCGCTATGCCTACAGCGCGGCTGCGGATCGGCAGGTTGTCGATCTGGAGAAGTACCGGGAGCCGTGGGCGAGGTTGGAGGGTCGAGAGGTCCGGGATCGTTCGAGTGACTTGGGTCGCTAAGGAGCCGCCGACCTGCTTCCATGCTGATCGAAGAACGCGAGGGCGAGATCAACGAGCGATCTGCGGCAGCTGATCCACGAGTACCTGGTCAAGAAGGTTCTCAGGCGATTGGCGAGTGGATGGAGAAAGGGGCGCTTGCGGTATCTCCTTCATGCGCCAAGCTTTCCAATACCGCACAGGCAGCTCGCTGGCCGCCTCGACACCGCTCCACCGTGGCGATCAGCTCGGCTTCCATCCGCTGAAGGTGCGCGAGCTTCTCGTGAACCTTGGCAAGGTGCTGGCGTGCGAGGGCGTCGACTTCGACACACGCCAAGTTCGGGCTCTTCGATAGATGAAGCAGGCTGCGGATCTCCTCGAGGCTGAACCCCAAGGTCCGGCCGCGGGAGATGAAGCGGACACGGGCGATGTCGCCCTTCCGATAAGCCCGGTATCCAGACGCCGTTCGCTCCGGCGTCGGGAGCAGACCAACCTTCTCGTAGTAGCGGATAGTCTCGAAATGGCAGCCCGTCGCGGCCGCTAGTTCTCCGATCTTCATGGGCTTGACCCTGTAGCGACTCCGGGGTTTACGGTACGCCCATCCGGAGGACAAGACCATGACCGACTGCTCCTGCCAAGACACCGCCAAGGCTTGTGCGACCTCGAGTGACCGGGGCCTGCGACGCGTTCTTTGGGTGGTGATGGCCTTGAATGCCGCGCTATTCCTGGCCGAATTCAGCGTCGGCCTCTGGGCGCACAGCAGCGCGCTGATGGCCGACTCGCTCGACGCGCTGGGCGATGCGGGCATCTACCTGCTCACGCTTGTCGTAATGGCCGGCTCGGTCCGACAGCGAGCCGGTGCATCGCTGCTCAAGGGGGCACTACAAGGCGCCTTCGGGCTGTTCGTGATCGTCGAAGTGGTGCGGCGGGCCATTTCAGGCGATATCCCGGATGCCGGCCTGATGACGGTGATGTCGCTCGTGGCGCTCACGGTCAACGTGACCGCCTTCATGCTTTTGACGCGTTTCCGCAATGAGGACCTGAACCTCCGTTCCGTCTGGCTGTGCTCGCGCAATGACCTCGCGAACAACATCGGCGTGCTGGTGGCGGCTGGCTTTGTCGCGTGGACGGGAACGCGCTGGCCCGACCTCTTGGTCGGCCTGCTGGTGGCCACGCTGTTCATGCAGACTTCTTTCACCGTACTACGCGCCGCCTGGCGGGAGTGGACCACCGGCATTCCCACGCCCATGGACGATGGGCATGGGCACACAGCCGCCATCGGACACACGGAGCCGAAGCCATGAGCCCACGCCTCAGGCAAGCCATCGAGACCGAGTACACGCTCGCCCGTCAGGCGGAAGCCGACGGGCGCGTCACCGAGGCCTTCCACCACATCGAACGCGCGCATATCCTGTCGCAGCGCCACACGGTGGCCCATGTGCGCAGCCACCTGCGGATGTGGGGGTGGGCATGGCGACAGCACCGGCCGCGAGAGCTGGTGGGCCAAACCACCCGCATCGTTGCCGCGGCGTTGTTCAGCCGGGTCTGGGTGCCCGAGGGCAATACCGGGGGCGCCAACGTGAGCGCCATCAAGCCGATGCCCCTCCCCGACGACCTTCGCGACCTGTTGTCGCGCTGATTGGGCTACGCTTCTACCTATGTCCTGCGCCACCCCATCACTCCGATTTCGTCGCGCCCTCATCTGGGCGACGGCCGTCTTGATGCTCGCGTTATCGATGTTTGGCGCGCTGGCCAACACGCATGATGTCTTGCACGTGATCGACGCCAGTGCGGCGATCGTGCACCCGCACGATGCCGGCCATGGCGACGCACACTCGCCGACAGCGGTCGATGCGTCCGCCTTCGATCAGTTCCTCCACGGCCTTGCCCACGCGTGCTACTGCTGCAGTGTGACCATGTCGGCGCCGCTGCCGGTGGTGAAACTCCTGTTGGTGCCGCGGTCCTTGATCCCCGTTTTCTACGCACGCCCCGCGCCGTCGCCGTCGCTGCAAAGCCTGTTCCGCCCGCCCATCCGCTGATCTGTCGAACGCGCCGCGTCACGCGGCTCCTCTTCCACAGATCAACGGAGTTCCCATGCCTATTCGTCTGGCCGCTTTGGCGGCCGGGCTATCGTTGCTGGCCGTCGCCTCGGGCGCGGCCGCACAGCCCTTCACGCTGGCAGATGCGCACGAGAGCGTCGCCCGGTCTCATCCAGATCTTCGCTTGTTCGTTCCGCGCCGAAACGGCCTTGAAGCCGAGGCGCGTGCAGCTGCCCTTCGTCCGGCGCTTGAGCTTCAGGCCGATCTTGAAAACGTGCTTGGTTCGGGTCCTCTACAGGGCATTCGATCAGCCGAACTGACCTTGAGCCTTTCTGGTGTGCTGGAGCGTGGCGGCAAGCGCGAAGCTCGCCGTGCCTTGGCCGCAACCCGCATCGATGCCTTGGGCGTGCAGCGCGCCGCCATGCAGCTCGACTTGCTCGCCGAAACTACCCGTCGTTACCTCGATCTGGCCGCGCTACAGGCGCAGCGCCCGCTGCTGGACGAAGACCTTGCCCAGCGCCAGCGAATCGCCCGCGCTGCGCGACAGCGCTTCGCCGCCGGTGCCGCGCCCGAGGCTTCTGCCCTCGCCGCCGAAGCAGAGGTTGCCCAGGCCAAAGCCCGCCTCGTCGCTGTCGACGCGCAGCAGGCGGCCGCGTGGCGCCGGTTGTCCCTGCTCTGGGGCGAACCAACGGGCAACGCCGCCGTGCCGGAGGTCTTGCCGGTGCCTGAGGCCGTGCCGGAGCTGCCGACGCTGACCGAACTCACCGCGCGGATCGCAGAGGCGCCTGAGTTGGCGGCTTTCGCCGATGAAGCCCGCATCCGCGAGGCACGGCTGCGGCTCGCCGAAACCGAAGCCAGTCCAGACGTTCGGTGGAGTGCGGGCGTGCGCCGCCTGCAGGATGGCCGCGACATGGGCATCGTCGCCGGGTTCAGCCTGCCGCTGGGTACCCGCCAGCGTGCGGAACCCGCCATTGCCGCAGCGCGTGCTGAGCGTGAGGCCTTAGCGATGCAACGCGAGTCCGCCGCGCTGCAGCTGGAAGCCGTGGCCGTCGACGCCTGGTCGCAGGTAGAAAGCGGAGCGCTGCAGGCCGACCGCCTGCGCACCGAGGTTCTGCCCCGTCTGGAGCGCGCCGCCGCGCAGTCAGAGCGCGCCTACCGTGCCGGCGCCTTGAGCTACCTCGAGTGGGCTGTGGTGCAAACCGACATCACTACCTCACGCCTTGCCCTGCTGGAGGCCCGCGTGGCCGCACAGCGCGCCCTGATCGAATTGCAGCGTCTTACCGCCGACAGCTGGACGGCTGGTGACGCCCGCGAAGGAGAGAACGAATGAACCGGTTAAGCCTTTTCCTGCCCCTCGTGGTGGCAATGGTTCTTGGCCTGACAGCCTGCGGCGAAGCCGGAAACGAAGGCAGCGTGGACCACGACCATGGCAACGCGGCGGGGTCGTCTGACCATGAACATGTAGAAGGCCACGGAGACGATCACGACGAAGGCCATGGTGACGACGAAGGCCACGGCCACGACGAAGGCGAGGCGGACGCCACTACCATTCCGACCGAAACTGCGGAACGCTCCGGGATTATGGTGGCCCCGGCGGGTCCGGGCGTGATCCACCAGACGGTTCGTCTTTCGGGCGTCATCGAGGCACGTCAGGGCGCCATGGCTCGTGTGTCGGCACGCTTTCCCGGCGCCATCCGTGAGGTCGCCGTGCTGGTTGGCGATCGGGTCAGGACCGGACAGCGCCTCGCGACCGTGGAGAGCAATGCCAGCCTGTCGACGTATGCCATCACCTCGCCGATCGCCGGCATCGTGATGCGGCGCGATGCAGAGGTCGGCAGTCTCGCGGGCGATGCGCCGCTGTTCGAGGTTGCGGACTTGTCGAAGGTCTGGGTCGATATGCACGTGTTCGGGCGCGATGCCCAGCAGGTGCGCATCGGCGCCGATGTCCGCGTGGAGCGCATTGCCGACGGGGCGGTGGCAACGGCTGCGATCTCCCAGGTGCTGCCCGCGACCGATGTCGACAGCCAGAGCCTGACTGCCCGCGCGGTACTCGACAACGCGGACGGGCTGTGGCGCCCGGGCATGGTGGTGCAGGCCGATGTGAGCATCGGCACGACCGAGGCCAAGATTCGCGTGCCACTCGGCGCGCTGCAGCGGATGGAAGGTCGTGACGTCGTCTTTGTCCGCGAGGTGGACACCTATGCCGCGGCGCCGGTGACGCTCGGCGTTCGCGATGGCGCTTTCGTGGAGATCAGGGACGGCGTGGAACTTGGCGACGAGGTCGTCGTCGAGCAGAGCTTCCTGGTCAAGGCGGACATCGCCAAGGCCGGCGCGGCTCACGAGCACTGAGGCCCGCCATGATCGAGTCCTTCATCCGCTACGCCATCCGGCATCGCTGGCTGGTGCTGATCCTCGTCCTCGCCCTCGGGGCTTGGGGCGCTTTCAATCTGTTCCGGCTGCCGATCGACGCGGTGCCGGATATCACCAATGTGCAGGTGCAGGTCAACACCGAAGCGCCGGGCTACTCGCCGCTCGAAGCCGAGCAGCGCGTGACTTTCCCGGTGGAAACCGCGCTGGCTGGCATTCCCAAGCTCGACTACACGCGTTCGCTGTCGCGCTATGGACTGTCGCAGGTGACTGTCGTTTTCCAGGACGGCACCGACATCTACTGGGCCCGGCAGCAGATCGCTGAACGCCTCCAGCAGGTGCGTGGCCAGTTGCCTACGGGACTTGAGCCCGCCATGGGGCCGATTTCCACGGGCCTCGGCGAGATCTACATGTACACCGTCGAAGCGGAGCCGGGCGCCACGCGCGAGGACGGCCAGGCGTGGACACCGACCGATCTACGCACGCTGCAGGACTGGGTGGTGAAGCCGCAGCTGCGGACGGTGTCCGGAGTGGTCGAGGTCAACACCATCGGCGGCTATGCCCGAGAGGTGCAGGTCGCCCCCGATCTGGCGAGGCTTGTCGCGCTCAATCTCAGCTTGGACGATCTGGTTGAAGCGCTGGAGCGCAACAATGCGAACGTCGGGGCTGGCTACATCGAGAAGCGCGGCGAGCAGGTTCTGGTGCGCGTACCTGGCCAGCTCGGCGACGCGTCGGCGATCGACGCCGTGGTGGTCGCCAGCCGCGGGACCCGCGTGATCCGCGTGGGCGACGTCGCCACCGTGCAGGAAGGCAAGGAGCTGCGCACGGGTGCGGCCACCGAGAATGGCGAAGAAGTGGTGCTCGGCACCGTGTTCATGCTCGTCGGGGCGAACAGCCGTGAAGTAGCTCAGGCGGTCGACGCGCGCATCACGTCAATTCGCGGCACCCTGCCGGAAGGCGTGATCCTGCGAACGGTGTACGACCGCACGGCGTTGGTGAATCGCACCATCGGCACGGTCGCCACGTCGCTGGCGGAAGGCGCCTTGCTGGTCGTGGTGGTGCTGTTCCTGCTGCTCGGCAACCTGCGCGCCGCGCTGATCACGGCGGCCGTGATCCCGCTGGTGATGCTGATGACCGCCACTGGCATGCTGAAAGGCGGCGTCTCCGGCAACCTGATGAGCCTCGGTGCGCTGGACTTCGGCCTGATCGTCGACGGCGCGGTGATCATCATGGAGAACTGCATCCGTCGCTTCGGCGAAATGCAACACCGGTTCGGACGCCTGCTGACCCGCGCGGAGCGCTACGAGCTTGCCGCCTCCGCCACGGCCGAGGTGATCCGGCCCAGTCTGTTCGGTGTCGGCATTATCACTGCGGTGTACCTGCCGATCTTCGCGCTTGATGGCGTGGAAGGAAAAATGTTCCACCCGATGGCGTTCACTGTGGTGTTCGCGCTGACGGCGGCGATGCTGCTGTCACTCACCTTCGTGCCGGCGATGGTAGCGGTGGGCCTCGGCGGCCGCGTCGAGGAGAAAGAGAACCGCTTCATTCAATGGCTGAAGCGCGGCTACGCGCCCGCGCTCGACCGCGTGCTGGCCTGGCGCTGGCGGGTGGTGCTGGCGGCGGCGGTGCTCGTGGCGGGCGCGGGATTCGGCGCCACGCGAATGGGCACAGAGTTCATCCCGAGCCTCGACGAGGGCGACGTCGCGCTGCATGCGATGCGCATTCCGGGCACCTCGATCACCCAATCGGTGGCGATGCAGAAGGTGCTCGAGAAAGAGATCCTCACGCTGCCGGAGGTCGAGCGGGTGTTCAGCAAGATCGGCACCGCGGAAGTCGCCACGGACCCGATGCCACCCTCGGTGGCGGACACCTTCGTCATCCTGAAGCCGCGTGACGACTGGCCCGATCCCGGCAAGACGAAGGCCGAACTCGTGGCCGAGCTCGAGGCTCTGGCGGCCAAGGTGCCGGGCAACAACTACGAGTTCACCCAGCCGATCCAGATGCGCTTCAACGAGCTGATTTCCGGCGTGCGTTCGGACGTGGCGGTGAAGGTCTACGGTGATGATCTGGAGGTGCTGATGGCGACAGCACAGGCTATCGAGACGGCCATGTCCGGGGTCGACGGTGCCGCCGATGTCCGCGTCGAGCAGACGACCGGCTTGCCCATGCTGGTCGTCGAGTCCGACCGCGACGCGCTGGCTCGACTCGGGCTCTCCATGGACGAGGTGCAGCAGGTGGTGGCAACCGCGATCGGTGGCACCGAGGCCGGAATGCTCTACGAGGGCGACCGCCGTGCGCCGATCGTTGTTCGGCTCGCCGATGGCCTTCGCAATGACGCAGATCGACTCGGCGACCTGCCGATCCCGCTCCCGGTCGATCGGGCGGAGACCGTCCGAACCGTGCCGCTGCGCGAGGTGGCCCGCATCGCCATCGAGGAAGGCCCGAACCAGATCAACCGCGAGAACGGCAAGCGCCGCGTGGTGGTGACGGCCAACGTCCGCGGTCGCGATCTCGGCTCGTTCGTGGCCGACGTGCAGCAGCGTGTCGGCGCCGAGGTCGAGGTGCCGCCGGGCTACTGGGTCGAGTACGGCGGCACGTTCGAGCAGTTGATCTCGGCTACGCAGCGGCTGTCGATCGTGGTGCCGCTGACGCTGGTGCTGATCCTTGGCTTGCTGTTTCTCGCCTTCGGCTCGGGCCGCGATGCGCTGGTGGTGTTCTCCGGCGTGCCGCTGGCGCTCACTGGCGGCGTGGCGGCCCTGCTGCTGCGTGATCTGCCGCTGTCGATCTCGGCGGGGGTGGGCTTCATCGCACTCAGCGGCATCGCGGTGCTCAACGGCATCGTCATGCTCAGCTTTATCCGCCAGCTGCGGCTCGACGGCATGGGGCTCGACGAGGCCGTGCGCGAAGGCGCGCTCACCCGCTTCCGGCCGGTGCTGATGACCGCGCTGGTGGCGAGCCTGGGCTTTGTGCCGATGGCCCTGGCGGTGGGTGCCGGCGCCGAGGTTCAACGGCCGTTGGCAACGGTGGTGATTGGGGGCGTCCTGTCGTCGACGCTGCTGACGCTATTCGTGCTGCCGGCGCTGTATCGACTGGTGCACAGGAACATCGAAACCACAGACGTGATGGTGAACGGCTGACGTGACTCAGGTGCAATTTTTCGGTCGTTTCTGCAACAGGCGTGACCTGACGGCCGGATGCGGTGCCTACCCGTTTTCCTTACTATCTAGTAAGGCAAACATCATGGAGGCCAGCGTGACCGCCGCAACCATCACCACGAAAGGACAGATCACGATCCCGGCGAGCGTGCGCGTCGCACTCGGGGTCGATACCGGGGATCGGGTCGAGTTCGTCGAGGTCGCGAAGGGGCGTTTCGAGGTGGTCGCGGCCACGCAGTCGGTCACCGCGCTGAAGGGCCTGATCCCCCGGCCGAGCAAGCCGGTCAGCATCGAGGCGATGAATGCCGCGATTGCCGCGCGGGCGTCGACGACGGGAGAGCGTGGGTGATCGGGCTCGATACCAACGTCCTCGTGCGCTACATCGCGCAGGACGATTCTGTGCAGTCGCCGAAGGCTGCGGCCCTGATCGATTCGCTGTCTGCCGAAGCCCCCGGCTACATCACCTTGGTGTCGGTGGTCGAGTTGGTCTGGGTCATGCAGTCCTGCTACGCCTTGAACCGCGATGCCATCACGGAGGTGCTCAGTCAGCTCCTGCGGACCCGTGAGATCGTTGTCGAGAACGCCGAAGTGGTCTGGCGGGCGGTCCGCGCGTACAGCGGCAGCAGCGCCGACTTCGCCGACTGCCTGATCGAGCGCAGCGCTGCCCAGGCCGGATGCACCGAGGTCTACACCTTCGACCGGGCAGCCGCCAAGAGCGGTGGCATGAAGCTCATGACGTGAGCTGGCGCCTGTCGTTTTCAGAAGGCGACTGCACCAGCGGTTTGACGCCTGCTGTGCAGACGTCTACTGACAGCCCAACGTCAGGACTGCTCTGCACGAAACGTGTCGATGCTCAGTACTCGTGTGCACCAAACCGAGCGAGAGACAGCCCGTTCGCTGTTCGCGATGGCCTCCTTGAGTGGCGTGACCCCGAATCGCTGGAGCGCGTGCGGTTGTCCTTCGCCCAAGCGGGGATACCGCTGGAATTTTTGTCACCTCATTAGGCATACACACCCTTTCACGTGACTTAGCCAGGATGACGGGTTAAGTGACAATTTTGACGGCCGGGGGTGGCTGGCTCACAATGTCACATAACCGTTAGTATATGTGACAGGTGAAGCATGCTGATCGGCTACATGCGGGTATCGAAGGCCGACGGCTCCCAGGCCACCGACTTGCAGCGCGATGCGCTGGTAGCGGCCGGTGTCGACCCTGCCCAGCTCTACGAAGACCGTGCCTCCGGCAAGCGCGAGGACCGGCCCGGACTGACGGCATGCCTGAAGGCGTTGCGGCCAGCGGACATCCTGGTGGTGTGGAAATTGGACCGGCTCGGGCGTGACCTGCGGCATCTGATCAACACCGTGTATGACCTCACGGCACGCGGCATTGGCCTGAAGGTGCTGACCGGCCACGGCGCCGCCATCGACACCACGACCGCCGCCGGCAAGTTGGTGTTCGGCATCTTCGCCGCGCTGGCCGAGTTCGAGCGAGAGCTGATTTCCGAACGCACCGTGGCCGGTTTGGCGTCGGCACGGGCACGCGGTCGGAAGGGCGGGCGGCCCTTCAAGATGACGACGGCGAAGTTGCGGCTGGCGATGGCGGCGATGGGGCAGCCCGAGACCAAGGTCGGGGCGTTGTGCAAGGAATTGGGCGTCACCCGTCAGACCCTCTACCGGCACCTTTCGCCTCAAGGGGAGCTACGCCCCGATGGCGAGAGGCTGCTCGGCCGTTCGAAGTAGTGCAGTGCACTTCTGAACTTAGTGCAGTCGTCTTCTGAAAACGACATGCATGACGGTGGGATGCGGGCTCCGGTGTTGCAAAAGTCTGTTGCAAATTCCATCGTCATCGGACCGAAGTTTTGCAACGGAGTCAGGCATGCGCATCGGATACGCCCGGGTGTCGACCGATGGCCAGGACACGGCGGCCCAGGTCGAGGCACTTCGAGGGGCTGGGTGCGAGCGGATCTACGAGGAGCGGGCCAGCGGCGGGCGCTGGGATCGGCCCGAGCTGCATCGGCTGTTGGATCAGCTGCGTGCGGGTGACACCGTTGTGGTGTGGAAGCTGGATCGACTGTCGAGGTCGTTGAAGGACCTGCTGACGCTCATCGATCAGATCGAGCGGTCGAAGGCGACGTTCCGCTCGTTGACGGAGTCTGTGGACACGACGGGTCCGGCGGGCCGGATGCTGGTGCAGATGCTGGGCGCCTTCGCGGAGTTCGAGCGGTCTCTGGTCGGTCAGCGCACGCGTGCGGGTCTGGAGGCTGCGCGCTCACGCGGGACGCGTCTGGGTCGGAAGCGTGCGCTGGTGGGTGCGGCCCGAGAGGAAGCACTGCGGATGTTGGGCGAGGGCCGATCATCGGCGGATGTGGCGCGGGTATTCGGGGTGCACCGTTCGACGGTGGCGAGGATGTGGGCGGGTCGGGGTGCGGGTGCTGGGTGATGCTTGCATGTATGTAGTAAATGTAGCATACTACATACAACACACTACAAATGACAGGGAGACCGCATGGCCATCACCCGCGAAAGCATCTGGACCGCTGCCGATCAGCTCGATGCCGAAGGCGACCGACCGACACTGGCCGCTATCCGCAAGAAGCTCGGCGGAGGCAGCTACTCGACCATCTCGGAAGCCATGACCGAGTGGCATGCCCGCCGGACCCAGAAGGCCGTGCAGGCGGAGCCGGTGCCGGAGAAGCTGGGGGAAGCCGCCACCGAGTTTGCCGCCGTGACTTGGCGCATTGCCCGGGAGTTGGCTGAGGCCCGGCTGCAGGCGGTACGCAGCGCCATCGAGGAAGCCCGGCAGCAGATGGAGGCGGAGAAGATCGAGGCTGCGGCGTTCGCCGATCAGCTTGGGAAGGAACTGGACGCATCGAAGGAGAAGGTCGCCGCCCTGGTCGAGCGCCTGGAGACGGCGGACTCGACGGTTCGGGTGCTGCTGGCCGAGCGCGATCAGGAGCGTGCTCGAGCCGATCGCGCGCAGGCGGTCGCCGACGAGCGCAGCCGGATGATCGACACGCTCCGCGGGGAGTTGGCGCAGGTTCGCAAGGACAAGGACGGAGAGATCGCGCGGCTGGTGGCAGCCAAGGCGAAGCCGTCGAAGGCGTGATGTCTGGCGTCAGTGTTGTCCAACGCTGCTGTGGACATCGGTCCCACCACCACAGGTCATGCCGTACGGACTGGCTCGACGCTCGATCGTTGAGCCGAAAGCTTCTGTGTAAAAAGAAACACAGAAAAGTGTTTTTGTAGTTAACCGCAAAAGCGGCGATGACAGCGGCTTGGATCCGCACGTTGAGCGTGGTGGCCAGACGCTGTGCAACTGGGTCAAGGCGGGGGCCGTAGAAGCCCCCGCCTTGGTCATCGGACCTTGATGCGTGTTGTCTTGACCGTCACACGCAGCGGGATCGAGCGGACGCGAACGCCGCCCTTGGTCGGGATCCTCACCTGAACGTTCTTGGTGATCACCCGGGTTGAAGTTGACCGCGTCACGATTGCCATGACTCAGCCTCCCTTGTGCTTGGTCTTGTCGACCAGCACATAGCCCTGGTTGGGCTTCGGTGTAGCAGGCAGTGGCTTGCCCTTCACCGCAGTCACCTCGGTCTTGGTGACCGGGTTGAGGTATTGGCCAGACTGTGGTGCCGGTGTACCTGGTGCTAGCTTTTTCATAGCTTTGCCTTTGGTTGGCGTGAGCCCCGTCGCTGCCGACCTTGAGACTGCTCTGCTAGTTGGGTTAGCTTTACAGTCCCGCTCATACGGGAGTCGGCTACCGAACCCACGGGGGAAGGGCCGGTTTTCACAGGGCCGGAGGTCGCACTCCGGCCTTGTTCTTTCAGGATCCACTGATCCGGGAAATGCTTGCGGACCATGCCCTGGCCCACGAAGTGGGTGAGCAGGCGGAAATTCTTGGTTTCGTGGCGCACGCGCCCAGCGACGATTGCAGGCGATCGACCAATCGCATTGGCCAACGAGCAGACGTTCAGCGCCGTCGGGTCTGCCTTTGCTGCACTGGAGGCCCAGACGTCTGGCGGTATCAGAGTTTCAGTGGCCAGCTCGTCCGCTTCCTTCTCCAGATCCATCGGTGTGATGGACAGGTCGTCGAAAAACTCGGTTGCTAAGCCCTTGTCCAGATGGCGCACAAGGTGCGCCAACTCGTGCATCAGACAGAACCAGAAGTGGTCGACACGGTCGTAGCGCAAGGTCATGCCGATGACCGGCACGCTGTCAGACCGGGACAGGATGGCGCCGTCGAGATGGGTCTGCGGCAGGTGTGGAAGCACCACTAGCGCCACGTTTTGGCTTGCCAGATAGTCTTGAGCTTTGCGCGGACCATCGTCCAGCACACTGAGTGCTGCCACCGAGGCCATGGTCTTCGAGGTTACTGAGCCCTTGTGATAAGGGCCCTTTTTGACTACATCAAAAGACTTTGCCAGAACTCCAAGACACCAAGCTTCCAGAGCATAGGGATCAGTCTTCGCGTTCCGGCGGTTGTGATCGTTCCGGCGGTACATGGGAAGCGGATCAATGCATTGAGCACGCGCCATCAAATCTCGGACGGCAGCCTCTGCCGACTTGAAGGTCTTGATGATGCCGATTTGCATCAATGCCTTGATCGGAAAGCGGTCCCATTCGCGAATTTCTTGATCTTCCGGCTCGTCGGCAAGCAGGAGATCGGCCGGAATACCCAGATTTTTGTGGAGCGCGCGCGCCATCGGCAGTGTGATCGGCCGCTTCCCGGACAGCACTTCGGAAACCTTTGCGCGCGAGCCAATGAACGGGATCAGATCACGTGGCTTCAGGCCGGCTTGCTCCATACGAAACGCGATGGCACTGAGCGCACTGGGGGTGGAAAAGGTCTCCTGCTTGCTCTCGTAGTGCTCAATGAGGTCGATGAGCACATCAAGCTCGTCACCGGCCGTCGTTCCAGGCTCGATGTCCGGATTGGCCGTGAGCAAGGCATCTACACGCGCCAAAGCGTCCCGGTGGCTCTTCTTGTCTCGGATGGGCTTCATGGCGTCAGACCGTGGTGGCGTCGATGTCATCGTAGTCAGAGTGAGTGCCGACGAACCTGATGTAGACAGTGCGGAACTTGTAGAGCACATGGACGATGAGTCGATACGTATTGCCTTTGATGTTGAACACCACGCGGTCGCATCCCGGGAAGCTGGCAGTTCGGTAGTGCGTCTTCACATCCTGCGGAGTCGCCCAATCAGCAGCAGAGGCTTCGCGGTACCAGACTTCCAAAGGCTCCTTGGCATCGGGGTGCTGCTCCCAGAACTCTCGGAGGCGTGACTTCGCGATGACCCGCATGGACAGGGGTGCACAGATTCGGTTGGCGAAGAATGCTCCCAAAACGCACCGTATGCAAGTGTGACGTTCGGGGATCAGTTCAACCTGAGGTGCGATCGAGCCGTCGGGGCGACTTGGACAACGTCTGCAGCGAAACGTTGTTCGGGTCGCTGAAGGCGTCTGACCTGGAGACGGTGGCCGAGCGTGAGCAGGAACAGGCTGGCAACGAAGCCGAACGCTTGAAGTCGTCAACGTTGTCCAACGTCAGCGGGGACAAGCCGGTGGATAAGGGCGGGACATCGGGCCGGGCCCGCCATCACAGGCCGTCCCGGTACGGACTGGTCAATTTCTGACCGGGTGGTGCTCGGCGGATTGGTTCTCTGGTTAAACAGAAACACAGAAAAGCACATTTGTGCTTAAATGCAAAAAGCTCCAGCGTGCCGTGACGTCGCCGAACAGATCGGTGACGAATCGTTGAAAGCGTGATGTCCAACAACTCGATGGTTCGGCATGCCAAGGGCTTCCGCGGAGCTGTCGTTTAGGTGCAAACTCTATGCAAAGAAAAAGCCTCGGGTGCGAACCGAGGCTTCTTCAAGATGATCGCCGGGGACTAGACCGTCGAACACCCACCGTAGCAAGTGGTTTCGATTCTACCCCTGGCGCCGTAGAGCGCAAGGGGTGTCTATGCAACAGCAGCAGACCCCACCGAGATCGGTGGGGACATGGCCAGACTAAGAGAGCGGGCGCAGGGCTGGACGAGGCCGGATGCGATCACGCACTGGCCGCAGGTCATCGAACAGGCCATCTCCAAGGTCCAGCAGCAGTGCAAGCACCGCTGTGGTGGCTTGTACGAGCTGTTGAACGGCTCGAAGGTGCTGGGACCGAAGTCGCACGCGCGCACCCGACGCATCCGATCTGATGGGCTGACCAACCTGCAGTCGATGTTGCTTGCGTGCTTCACCTCGACTGATCTTGCCAGTGGGGTGATGGCCGCTCCTGCGCAGGACTCCGGCCCGTGCATGCGTCAGTTGGATGCCCGTGCCTACGGTGCCGCTGACGGCGAGCAATCGCTGCGGCGCGCGGAACGTCACGCGCGCACCCTCAGCGCTCTGGGTCTGCTCGAAACCATCGAGCAGCGCCACAAGCTGCCGAAGTGTTTCCGGTCGACGCCTGCAGTGCGGTCCTTCAACGTGGAGCGCTTGTTCGGGTTGCTCGGGCTGCTGGCTGCTTTTCGGATTGCCCGAAGCAAGATCATGAGTCAGCCGCAGCGTGAGCTGATTGCGCGGATCAGCAAGGCCCGCCGTGGGCGTGATCGTCGTCGGCACTTTGCTGCGCAGGCGAGCGCATCGGCATCGGCAGCACCGGTTCCGACGCCCCCGCCGCCGGATCCTCCGCCGAGGACGGACAGTGCGGCAGTCATGGCCGCGCAAGCTCAGATTCGCGCGCTGTTCGGCGACTGATGCAGTTTCTTGTGTGCGAGCGCGCTGGCGGGTGATCGCCGGCGCTTTCGGCATGCCTGCGGTCTGGAAATGGGTGTTCGGAGCGGGTCCGGACGGTCCGGATGCCGGTTTTCCTGCGGCTGGGATGGTCTCCGAAGGCTGCTGGAGTGCTCCCCGTCGTTCGTTTTTGCCCTTCTCGGGCCTTGCCGGTGGGTCGGTTGGCGGGGTCGGAAGGGTCCGCAGAGTGCGAAATCGGTAAATGTCGGGGAGTCCCCGACTTAACTGTCGGGCCAAAGCCTTCCTAGATATATCTATCTAGGGTCTTTGGGCGGAGCGCTCCGCGCAGGTCATCAAAGACGACGAAACTCGACCGATACGGCCCAGGTTGGCTGCTGGGATGGGCGCTACGCGCCCACCCTCCCTACGGGCTGGCTACGCCAGCCCTACTCGGGCCGCACGCGCGGTCCTCTTCAGCAGCCAACCTCCGACATCTCAGAGCAACACGACCC
>Ga0209812_10000649_pt1 | contig 29728 bp, 25 predicted proteins | sample JI71714BDNA_FD_187502 | JGI IMG/M metagenome (GOLD analysis project Ga0209812, IMG submission 187502) | Wastewater effluent complex algal communities from Wisconsin, to seasonally profile nutrient transformation and Carbon sequestration -... | ecosystem: Engineered > WWTP > Effluent > Algae...
TGACAATCCTCATCCACTCTTTGAGATATTTATGTTTGGACACATCAATTTCTCCGATTTGACTGTCACTACTTTTTCATTTTACAGTTTCTCCTCCCTCCGAGTGTAAAAAACCTACCCTTGTAAGGGCTGGGGGGGTGGGTAGGCACGGGGGCGCTACCCCTACCACCATATCATGCCACGAATGGGCAACGCCAGTCGTGGCACTGTTTTCGGGCCTACTCCTGGGGTTTTCGCGAAAACCTTAGTGCTTCGAGACGCGATCGCGTCTGAAACTTCCCTACAGAAAAAGCGCCTGAAACTTCCCGACAGAAAAAGCGCGATCGCGTCTCAAACTTCCCTACACACCCAAGCGCGATCGCACCTTATTAGTAGGTAGCTGCAACCAGTTGCAGTGTGGTGGCCAAAGATGGACGTGAACGATCAAAAGTAAAATATACATCATCCCCAACGCTATTACATGCACCACCATCACAACTAGGTGCATCTGCACAACCACCACACTGCCCAGCATCACAGGAGGGACTACAAGAACCACTGCCACAATCTGCTGCTTGTGTGACTGGACTACTCGGATCAATTCCAAAATGTTCCATGAACAAGGCACGACTTGTCTGGTACGTTGATTGCAAATTTTGAGCGTCCTCTTCACCGCGTAAACCAAAATATGGAAAGTGATCTACGAATCGACCGAAAGCCTTTTCACAATCCTCACGATATTTTGCCGTGTCAAGAATATGTGCGTGCCAGACTTTATCAATTTCTTTAGTTGGAACAATAGAAATGTTGGGATAAATTTCATTGAGAACTAGAAAGTAACGATAAAGCTCAATGAGTTTGTAAGTTTTTTCTGCACTCCAACCTTGCCCATCTTCAGGATAAACCAATTTGTAGGCGATAGGTTCAAGATCTATTGCTTGAACCTTTTCTATAAGTTGCGGCACTTCTTGCGTGTCCTTTACTTGCAATGTCTTCATAGTCATAGTATTTTTCCCAAAACATTAAATAGGTATTTTCTCCTAAACTCTTAGTAAATAAAAGCCCATAAAAGACTGTTTAAGACTATTTTTTGTGACACAAAATTAAGCCAATGTATTAAAATAGCTTAAAATGATGCTTGAAAATATGCTACAATTGCCAAAATACTTACGGTGATTGAATCTTATGGACGTTACAGAAATTTTACAATTCGCTGATCAATTGGTTTTCAATAAAAAGGGGAAACACCTAGATGATTTGCAAAAAACCGTAATTACTGGAGTTTATGAGGGAAAAATATACGAGACAATTGCCGAGGAGTGTCATCGTAGTGAAAGTCGTGTCAGAAGTGTTGGTCGTAAATTATGGAAAATTTTATCAGAATCTTTGGGGGAAGATATTAATAAGTATAATTTTTGTTGGACAATTGAAAGAGTTATAAACAATTATCAAGTTGTTAATTTTGGAGATAGTAATATTAATTATTGTCAGAATAGTAAAGAATCTTCTGAAAAAAAAGAGGAAAATATTGCCGATAAATTCGATCAAAATTTGACTTTAGCTCCCCACATAATAAAATTATATAACAGAGAAACTGAACTTAAAAAACTTAATAACTGGATATCAAATCAAAATATACGTTTAATCTCTGTTTTAGGATTATCGGGTATTGGTAAAACAACTTTAGTTAAAAAGTTTGTGAATTTAAACTTAGAACACTTTGAAATAATTATTTGGAGAAGTTTAAATTTTCCTAAATCCTTAGATTTACTTATTAATAATTTATTAAATGTTTGTAAACAAGAAGAAAAAGCAACTTTAGACGATAAATTAGAACAATTATTTGGTATCTTTAATAACAAAAAATGTTTAATTATTCTGGATGATGTGCAAAATATATTTATTCGTGGTCAATTGGCTGGACAATATCAACCTGAATATCAAGATTATCAAAACTTTTTTACAAGGATAATTGAAACTGAACATCAAAGTCATGTCATTTTAATCAGTCAGGAAAAATGTAAAGAAATGGAATGTTTAGATGAAGAATTATATCCTGTTAAATGCTTAGATTTATCAGGTTTGGATGATGTAGAAATTATAAGCAATATGGGTTTAAAAGATGAAGATAGTTGGTTGAATTTAATCAATTTATATGAAGGTAATCCTTTTTATATTAAAACTATTGCTAACTCAATTAAAAATATTTTTGATGGTTATGTAAGTGAGTTTTTAGCTGAAACTGAATTAATTCTTACTAAAGATATGCAAACTCATTTACAACTATTATTTAATAGATTATCACCCCTAGAACAACAAATAGTTTTAAAATTTAGTAATTCTGAACAACCTTTATCCAGAGAGGCTCTAAAAACAAGTTTAGAATTGTCTTCAACAGATTTGATTAATAGTTTACAATCTTTACAACAACGATATTTAGTAACGAAAATAAAAGAAGACAAAATTTTGTTTAAATTGTCTCCAGTTTTTAGAGAATATGTGAAAAATTGCTGTAAAGATTGCTCGTAATTCAAGCTATAGCAAACTCAGTTAATTTACGAGTTTCAGGATCATGAAAAGCTAAAACAATATCCTCTTTAGGTACACCTTCCCTTGATAATTCAGTCGCAATACCTTCCTCTGTCCAATCTTCCTCAATATAAATCTTCTCATTTTTAATGCGAATATGGACAGAATTTCCTTTAATTCTTTCTTCAGATGTCCAACCAAATTGAAACCATAAATATTGATCTCTTTCCTCATCAAAAGCTAATAGCATTTCCACATTATCAGGAGATGCTGACGAAAAAAGTTGATGATATTCTGTTAAAATCTTTTTAATTAGTAACCGATAATGCTCTAACTTATCCATTTGGTAATAACCTCCTTGTTTGTATCTACAATAATTAATTAAAGTTGATTTTCATCAATAACAATTTTCAATTTGATTCAAATTTTCGGGGATATGTGAAAAATTGTTGTAAAAATAGTTTTTAAATTTCTTGCCATTCTCTCGCATCAACAAATAAAGATAAATGCCTTTTATTACTTGTGGCAACAATTACTTCATGTCCATAATTGGCAACTAAAATAGCTTGAGATGCTAAAATAACATCACCATCTAACGCTTTATTATCAGCAGTTGCTTTACCTTTTTTCCTGGTTTCTGCCCATAATTCTGCGGATTTTAACATTACTTCCGTAGTCAGAGGAAGATAGATAATTTCTGATTTTAATTGGTCTAATTTTCTGATACCTGAAAGTTTATTTGCTCTTAATAATTCTCGTCTAATTTCATAATCTATTATTTCTGGTAAAATTACCTCATAACCTCTTTGAGAAAGAGTTAAAAACCATTTTTGACATTGTAGAGCCAAAGGAGTCGCTTTAGGATTAGTAATTAATCCCACAGGTCCAGAATCTAATAAAATAACTTTACTCATTAAATCGAAACTCCCTCCAGAGATTCAATAATTTTTAATGTTTCTTTTTGGTCAGTTTCATCATCTAATTCAGACCAAGATTGAAACAATTGTTTGATTTTTTCCTGTTTTTGCTGATTTAGCTCACTATTATTAATTTGATTGATCGCCTGATCCCAAGCATTAATAGAAGTTTGTTGAATCATGATACTTTGACGAAACAAACGCACAATTTTTAATAAATCTGAGATATGTTCTTCAGGAGTTTGCTCAATTTCTGTTAATAAATCAAGCCTTTGCTTTGTTGCTGTAATTTGAGAATTATTCATTATGATTCACCTTTATTATTTGAGATTTAGATCCGGTGAGTCCCCTAAAAAGACCTACCCTAATCATTATACTACACTAAAGCCTCCTTGAACTTAGGTATTTTATCCACAGGAATCACCCGCCCGAAATCCTCAAAACCCTCAATCTCATTAAAATTTAGATCACGGTATCAATCAGCTTTAAATCTCATAATCTGTTAAAGTTTCCAACTCATCAGAAATCAAATTTTGCCAATCTTCATCACAGTGGGAATGTAAATGAATTGAAGCTACTAATAATTCTGATAAAATTTGACCTTTTTGGCGATCACTTAATTCAGACAGTTGTAATTGATTAATCAAAGAAAGAACATTTTGACATTCTTCCTGTAATTCTATAATCAATTGATTTAAAGTCGAATTGTGAGTGCTAATTTTTCTATTTGTTAGTTGCATCAGTTTTTTCCTAATCTTTTCAATGCTTGTTGAATACCCTTTTCAAACGCGTTAATTTCCTTTTGCCAATGCTTAATCAATCCTTGATCTGGAAACTCTTTATTTAATTCTAATCGAATTTTTGTTTGATGTTCAGCAATACGAGCCTCCAAAGATGATATTGCTTTTTTGAAATGACTTTTTCCCATAAATAAAATCCTTATTTATAAGGTGAGTCAATACCCACCCTAATCATTATACTACACTAAAGCATTCTGGCGACTGGAGATTGGTGATTGGGGGAAATGCCCTCTTCCTTCTTCCTTCTTCCTTCTTCCTTCTTCCCTCTTCCTTTTTCCTTCTTCCCTCTTCCTTCTTTTATGATTCAGTGAGATACGCGATCGCGTCTCTGATCCACTCTTCGGAGCTCGCGGTTTTCGCCCTGTTAGCATCACTCGATAACGCTTTCAAAGCTTGCATCACTTCCGAAGCCGTATAACCCAAAGCTAATAAAGTCATCTCAATATCCGCGTGCAAATCCGGCGTTAATCCTACTCCAAAAGAAGTGCTTAAACCCACAACTTCGCGCCATTGGGATAATGTACTTCTCAATTCTAGGGAAAGTCGTTCCGCGGTTTTGGGCCCGACTCCTGGGGTTTTCGCTAAAAACTTAGTGCTTCCCCCCACGATCGCGCCTCACACTTCCCTACACCAAAGCGCCTGAAACCGCCCGACAGAAAAAGCGCGATCGTGCCTTTTTTAGGCGATCGCCCTGAAAAACTATCTTATCAGGGGGTAGATTAACCTGATTTTGTATTACTCATATTTGCACAAACCTTCTATATGGGTGGAAAAGGAGGAGAGGGTTTTTTGGGTTGAGATAAAGGAGATGGTGGAGAGGGTGGTGATGGAAGCGATGGTTTTTGGGGTTGAGATGGTGGAGAGGGTGGTGATGGAAGCGATGGTTTTTGGGGTTGAGATGGTGGTGATGGGAGTTTTATTTTGTTTAATTGTTCTAAAATAGAGTTTAATTGAGGTAAATTTTGCTCATTACTTAAGCTAGTTATTTCTGTTAATATTTTCCCTTGTAATGCCGAAGATAATTTATTAGGTAAATTTTTTCCTGTAACTTGCTCTAAAGTTATTTGACTAATTTCAAATTCTTTAGTAATAGGAGTTTTTTTATCTCCACCAGTAAGTTGTAAATTAATCGTAAACTTGATGTTCTTAAATTGCATTTGATTAATGTTCAAATCATCTGGTTTTTCTGAATCTTGACTAGGAGCATTTTTTCCCTTTTCAGATAATTGTTTTAGGTTAATTGCCATCATAGATTCAGGTGTAGTGGCGTTATTATTAAACTGTACATCAACATTAACAGCTACATCTTTAATAACAATTTTTTCAATTTCTAAAGGCTTTTTTAGGAATGATTTGGTCTGAACGTCTATACTGTTAATCCGAAAAAGATAAGGACTAGAAAAACCCTCCATATTATTAATTTTAATATCCATGAAATTGACATTATTCTGTAATAAATTTACATTGGCTTTTCTACAATCTGTAGCTAAACCTGTACCTAAACTAAGTTTTTGTTCAATTTCTTGTTCAGCTTTTTGGTTCACGATTTTTTCTAATCCAAATGCTGCACCACCCAAGGAAAGTGTTATTAATAAACCAGCAATAATGAAATATTTTTTAGCCATTGAATTATGCTCCTTAAAATGTTATTAAAAGTATAAAATTAAAAGGTGAGTCAATCAAGACTAACCCTAATCATTATACTACACTAAAGCCTTCTGGGGATTGGTGATTGGTGATTGGGGACTGGGGATCAGGGGAAATTTCTTCTTCCTTCTTCCCTCTTCCCTCTTCCTTATTTTATGATTCAGTGAGATACGCGATCGCGTCTCTGATCCACTCTTCGGAGCTCGCGGTTTTCGCCCTGTTAGCATCACTCGATAACGCTTTCAAAGCTTGCATCACTTCCGAAGCCGTATAACCCAAAGCTAATAAAGTCATCTCAATATCCGCGTGCAAATCCGGCGTTAATCCTACTCCAAAAGAAGTGCTTAAACCCACAACTTCGCGCCATTGGGATAATGTACTTCTCAATTCTAGGGAAAGTCGTTCCGCGGTTTTGGGCCCGACTCCTGGGGTTTTCGCTAAAACCTTAGTGCTTCCGGCAACGATCGCGCCTACCAAATGTTCCAATCCCAAGGTATCAAGAAGCGCGATCGCGATTTGAGCACCGATCCCTGTTACACCAATTAATAAACGAAATAAATCCCTTTCCGCACTACTAGCAAACCCATACAATACCATCTGATCTTCGCGTGTTTGCAGATGAGTGAAAACCTGCACCGAATGACCAAATGGAGGCAAATGCTCCATCATCCGGGGCGGAATTTGGATCTCATAGCCGATAAGATTTACTTCCAAGATCAGGATCACCCGGTTATTATTCCCTTTGGTGATATCTATAACCGTTCCTTTTAAATAAGTAATCATTTTATATTTTTTCTCACAGGAGGAGATAACGCGATCGGTCTATTTAATTTTCCTATATAATGGTCATCTTATCCACACTCTCTGTCCTCTCGACCTAATTTTAATTCGTAGGTTGGGTTGAGGTACGAAACCCAACATATAATAGATATCTTGCGAAATTCATTCAAACCCTGATTCTTATGTACTCAATTCTAAGCGTTTCAGCTTATTTCGCAAGAAGTCTAGTGTTTCCATTTTAGAGGTGAAACTTGTGGTACAGGCATCTTGCCTGTGACGGGCTCTGAGCCCGTTCCACATTTACATCTCATTTAAAAATGCGATCGCGATTCTCGGTTGAGTGAGGTACAGTCCTAAGGGCTGAAAAACTTACTCCAAAAGCATTTTGCTGTACTTCATAGAATTAAGAACCGCGATATAGTATTGACCTTTTAGAGGTGAAACTTGTGGTACAGGCTAAGGCCTGTGACGGGAGCAGAACCCGTTCCACATTTATATCTCATTTAAAAATGCTATATACTAAACTCCACATATTCGTTGGGTTTCGCTACGCTCAACCCAACCTACAAAAATTCTGATATTAAAGAGAAATTTCCTTACCCATTTCTGTAAATTTCACCTGTTTAATATTCCATAAACGATTGCTCTTTAATGTCTGACGCAAACTCCCAAATAATGCCAGTTGTTCACAACTTGATAATGATGTAATCTGGCGTTTGGCATCCGATGGCACTCGAAAATCTATCGTGACGATCGCGTTTTTTTGATCAACTATCACCCGATACCCCAAGGCAAAATCACGATTTTCTTCTTGGGAAAAGGTGAGCGCGATCGCGTCCTCTAAAGACTTCTGCTCAGAAACACGGACTCCCTGGGGAATAAACCCCTCACATTGACTATCTAACCGATACACCGTCACCGTCACAAGTTTCTCCCCTGTCACGGAGGGACTCCCAGAAGGCTTTAAAGTAGTGGGGGAAGGGAGAGAGGGACTCCGAATCAGACGCGGCTCAACCTGAGGAGGACTGGTGGCACAACTATTTAACCAAATTGTCAGAAAACTAATTGTCACAAATGTCAAAACTTGTCGGATACTATTCATTGGTGTTTACACCCCTCACTGACGCAGAAACCGGGTTTATTAACCAAAAATCGTGATTTCAGGAAACAAACAAACGCTCCAAACCCGGTTTCTTTGGTTTAAGTAGGTAAGTTCTAGCTTTTAAACACTTCGGTGACTGCGCCCATTAATCCGTATTTTCTATTAGTATCTTATGGCTTGGACTCGCCGCCACATTCTTTCTCTGGCTGACTTTACCCCCTCGGAATACGATATTGTCCTCCAAACTGCCGCGAGTTTTCGCGAAGTCTTAGGGCGTCGTATGAAAAAGGTTCCGGCACTACAGGGCCAAGTAGTGGCCAATTTATTTTTTGAACCCTCTACCCGCACTCGTAATAGTTTTGAGTTAGCCGCGAAACGTCTCTCCGCGGATACTCTTAATTTTACTCCGGGTACTTCTTCCCTCACTAAAGGGGAAACGATCCTCGATACCGCGAAAACTTATCTCGCGATGGGTACTGATATGATGGTGATTCGTCACGGTGCCGCGGGGGTTCCTCACGCGATCGCGTTAGAAATGGATCGTTTAGGGGTGAAAGTGATGGTGCTTAACGCGGGAGATGGCCAACATGAACATCCCTCCCAAGGTTTATTAGATTTATTTACGATCTGTTATATTTTAGACCCTAGTCGCCCCCGTTTGGATTTATTAGAAGGGAAAAAAATCGCGATCGTGGGGGATATTTTACATTCCCGCGTGGCTGGCTCTAATATCTGGAGTTTAACCGCGACGGGAGCCGAATTACATCTGGCTGGCCCCCCGACTTTATTACCTCAATTTTTTAGTGATTATGGTAAAGGGCGATCGGGGCAATTACACTTACATTGGGATGTGGAATCGGCTTTAGAAAATGCTGATTTTGTCATGACTTTACGATTACAAAAAGAACGGATGGGCCAGCATTTGTTACCCAGTTTGCGTGAATATCATCAGTTATATGGGATTACACGCGATCGATTGAAACTCTGTAAACCCCATGTTAAAGTCTTACATCCGGGACCGGTTAACCGAGGCGTGGAAATTAGTTCAGATTTAATGGATGATCCAGAATTTAGCTTAATTTCTGAACAAGTTACCAGTGGAGTTGCTGTCAGAATGGCTCTTTTATACTTAATGGGAGGAGGTAAATCTAACCCATAAATGAGGGGTAATGGCAAAAAAAAATCTAACTTTTAAATGCCTAAGAACTTATTATGGTTAATCATTAGTAGGGACACGGCACTGCCGTGTCCCTACTTTAAGAAATGCTATTATTAGTTATTAACTATAGAAAAGTAAGCAAGGGAAATTAAATAACTCGAGTATTTTGTTTGTAGTTTCGCCCTTTTGCACAAAAGCAGGCCTTAAGCCTGCACTACTTTTTTTAGCCGCGATTTCAATCCTCTCACTTTTATAGGTATTTACTGTGTCATAATCGCGTAAATATGATATCATATAATAAAGTCAATAGTTCATCCTTCATATCTATTTGAAGACCATTTTTGAGGTGTTTATGAGTGCCAAATTAATAGGGAAAGTCAGATATCTACTATTAAGCGGATTAATCGCCAGCATAGGGTTAGGGACACCCCCTGTATCCGCACAACAAGCCTCCGATGCCCAAGTTACAGCCCTTGTGGAAGCACTGCGGCAAGCCGCGCCGCCTCAACGCCCCAATGATGGGATGTATAGTCCTTGGCAAGTGTTACCGGGTAATATTCCCCGCTGGTCAAAATTCTGCACTAAAAAGGAGTTAACACCACAACAATTTGACGCGGATGAAGGCAAGGCTCGATCGATTGTAACTTGTATTGTACGCGATTTGTTAAAGGATGAATATAAAGCCAGTGGCAATAATGAGTTAACCGCAATCCGTCGCTCCGCCTGTTGGTGGATGACGGGTGAATCAACGGCTTGCCAAAGTGGTGACACGGCTACTTATGTGCAGAAAGTTGTCGGTTTTTACCAGAAAGAGCGTTCTAAAAATTCCAGATAACCCCCATAGGATTTGGACAAAACACTTATCTTGAGAAACCCGGTTTCTGGAGGATAAATCTGAAAAGAAACAGGGTTTCTGGCGTTTATCTGTTGGCGAAAATGACGATTTTTTCTGAAAATTTCTCGCCATTTGTGCTCTGTTTCCGGTGGTAAGTACCTACACAAAATTAATTGTATATTTTATTATTAGATTGATTGGGCGGGCGAATGCCAGGAGCCCCTACACAAACAAAGTCTCCCTTCGGAGACTGAAGAAATTCAACCCGCGGAGGCGGGTTTTGTCTGTGTAGACGCGGTTTCAACCGCCCGGTCTTCTTTATCGGTGGTTAAGTAAAATCAACACAAAAACATACAATTAATTTTGCCTACCTACTTATCTATTCCCATTCTTCCCCCTAATCGGATTTTTTCACTAGCAAAATCTAAACTATTAAAGGGGGTATTTGGTAAAATAACTACATCCCGCACCGGATCAACTTTTGAACTAATTGCCCATACTACTTGACTCCGATGCGGATATTAATATCCTTGCGATCGCGTGCTGTGCCGGAGGCTTTAGTCTCAAAGCGCGATCGTTTTTTCTAAGCAGTTACGGTTTCTGGGTTATTCTCAGTTTCAGGAGTAAGATTTAATGGCTCAGGAGCTAAGGGCGCGATGGCTATTTTCAAACCCATTGCATCAAGAAATTGAACAAAAGCATATATTTCCGCACAACCACTTTCCGTCAAAATTCTATCTAATCTCTCTCCATAATGTTTGGCAATGGGAGATAAATTATTAATTCTTGTTTGTGCAATAACAACCTTTCTGAGTGCATCGCGTAGAAGGTGAGATTCCGGGTTTTCTTCTTCCAGAATTGCCTCAATAAAACCGGCGGACTCTTCCAGATTTTTGAGAGATTCAATCAGGTATTCTTCATAACTAACACTTTTGGGAATTTTAACGTCTGCCATAGTCTATCCAATACTCCTTAGCTTTGATAATATCTTGATCTTGAGTGCTTTTGTCTCCCCCACACAGAAGAAGCACAATCATCGATCCTACCTGTCCAAAATAGACACGATATCCAGATCCATAGTCAATTTTTAATTCAAATACCCCTTCTCCTACTGAGCGATAATCTCCTAGATTTCCTTGTGTAATTCGTTCAAGCCTAGACTTGATTTTTTGTCTAGCCCTACTATCTCGCAGAGACTCAAGCCATTCGGCAAAGGGAACTTTGCCATTAAGTTTAACGTAAGTTTCAATTTGCTTTGGTTGTACTTCCATCCATTATTTCCTCTAATATCTTATCCTCCTATCTAATCATGTTAGGGGTGAGCTTGACTAGACATAAGACTATTATATCAAAAGTTCACGTGTTGATCGCGTGCCGGATGCTTTAGTCTCAAAGCGCGATCGCGTTTTTTTCTACGCGGTTACTGTTTCTGGGTTATTCTCAGTTTCAAGAGTGAGATTTGATGGCTCAGGAGCTAAGGGCCCTATCGCGATTTTCAAACCCATTGCATCAAGAAATTGAACAAAAGCATAAATTTCCGCACACTTTGATTCCGTCAAAATTTTATCTAAATTTTGATGAAGAAGTTGAGCCGAGTCTGATAACTTATTCATTTTAAGATGAGCCTCAGTAACATTTCTGAGTGCTTTGGGCAAAAGTCTAGGATCATCGTGCCCTTCTTCTAAGACTATCTCGATATAACCCGCGGCTTCTTCAATATCTTTGAGAGATTCAATAAGATAGTCATGGTAACTATCACTCCTGGGAATTTTCAAGTCTTGCATAGTAGTCTCTCCCATATTCTCTAGCTTTTTCAATATCTCGATATTGAGTGCTTTGGTCCCCGCCACAAAGAAGAATTACAATGGTAATGTAACGGGTAATTTCTCTAGGTTGTGCTTCCCTTTGTTATTTATTTTAACTTCTGACTCTCCTATTTAATCATTTTAGGGGTGAGATTGACTAGACATAAGACTATTATATCAAAAGTGCGCGATCATCGCGTGCCGGATGCTTTAGTCTCCAAGCGCGATCGTATTTTTCTCTAAGCCCTTATTTGTTTAATAGTCTTATCAACAATAGAAGATCAAAAAAACTTCATAACAGCTTTTCCCTCTGATTCTGTTCTCCAATTATAGCATTACCCATTCATTCATTGTCCATATCGCGAAGAAACCCTGTTTCTGGTGGCTCACCTGAAAAATCCTAGTGGCTCCCAATCAAGAAACAGGGTTTCTGATTTTGATTTTCACAACTGAGGAATGGAAATTAAATAATTTTAGTCTTGGGTAGTTTCAGGAGCCAGAAAGCAGGAAAGCAGGCTAGAAGCCTGCACTACGTTATTAAATTTTCATTCCTTAATAGGAGTGCTAGATGAATGGGTAATACTTCATTACCTCATCTCATATCCAAATAAATTGGGATTAACTTCCCCTAACATTAAATCATCTAATCCATATTCTGCCCACCGTCGATCTACCATCTGAGAAACATCAGGATCAGACTTCAAAACTTCTCCCCATTCGTGCTCCGTTTCCGGTGGCATTTTCGTGGTGGCATCTATTCCCATACGTCCCCCTAATCCGATTTTTTCACTAGCAAAATCTAAACTATCAAAGGGGGTATTTGGTAAAATAAATACATCCCGCACCGGATCAACTTTTGAACTAATTGCCCATACCACTTGACGCGGATCGCGGATATTAATATCCTTATCGACAACGACGACAAATTTGGTATAAGTAAACTGGGGTAATGCACTCCAAAATGCTAATGCTGCCCGTCGTGCTTGCCCCGGATAAGCTTTATCAATGGAAATAATCGCCATTTTATAACTGAGTGCTTCCATTGGTAAGAAAAAGTCCACAATTTCTGATACTTGTTGACGTAAAATCGGCGTGTAAATGCGGTTAAGCGCGATCGCCATCATTGCTTCTTCTTTAGGGGGACGGCCGCTAAATGTGGTTAAATAAATAGGATCTTTGCGATGTGTCATACAATGAAAACGCACCAAAGGCGAATCTTCCACACCGCCATAATATCCCATGTGATCACCAAAGGGCCCATCGGGTAAAACTTCCCCCGGAGTAATTGTTCCTTCTAATACAAATTCTGAGTCAGCAGGAACTTCTAAATCTACCGTTTTACACTTGGCTAAACCTACCCCTGAGCCTCCATATAAACCCGCAAATAACCATTCCGATAAATCAACGGGAATCGGTGTCGCCGCGGCCATAATAATGAGAGGATCGACACCGAGCGCGATCGCGATTTCTAACTTTTTCCCCTGTTGTGCCGCCTTGCGTAAATGACGCGCCCCCCCTCGTACCGATAACCAATGAACTGTCATGGTATTTTTTGATTGTAATTGCAGACGATAAACCCCTACATTTGGAGTCCCGGTTTCGCAATCTTTTGTAATGACTAATCCCAGAGTAATAATTTTCCCCGCGTCTCCACAATAAGGGCGAATCATCGGTATTTTATTCAAGTCTAAATCATCCCCTTCAATCACAATTTGCTGACACGCGGGAAAAAAATCACGCCCCGGTTTTGCCTTGACAACATCAAATAAAACCTTCCCAAATTCCACAGCTTGGGAAATCTTTTTTGGCGGTTTTGGCTGTTGTAACATCGACAATTTTTTACCTAATTCTTCTAATTCCATAGGTTTGTCCATATTCATTGCCCAACAAACCCTTTCCTCAGTACCCAAAAGATTAATCGCGACAGGATACTCCGATCCCTTGACATTTTCAAATAATAAACCAGGCCCCCCTCGTTGTAACATCCGATTAGAAATTTCGGATATCTCCAAGTCAGAGTCAACCAACGTCTTGATCCGTCGTAATTGTCCCCGCTCTTCCAACAGTTTCAAAAATCCCCGTAAGTCTCTTGCCATTGTTTTAAGAATTGTTAAGTGCTATCTTTAATTATCAGACAAAAGGGAGAAAAAATAACAAGATGAAGTGTCCAAAATGCCAATCCCCACAAATACAGAAAAGCCAAGTATTCCCAGAGCCACCCGGATATAAGTGTCTCCTTTGCGGTGGGGAATTTTTCGACACGATCGCGGGCAGCGAAAGTATCCTTACCAGGGAGAAGACAATAACCACGAATACTTCAGGGATCGCGATGTTATTGTTAGATGCAGAAAATATAAAACTCGATCAGAAAAGTGAACAATTTTTAGTAAATTTATGCGAATATCCGTTACAAAAAAAGATGGCTTTTGCTAATTGGAAAACGCCCAGTTTAGCGAAACTGGATAGTGAACTTTATAATCGAGGTTATCAACTGATTCATGTCCCCAGTGCAAGTAGTAACAGCTCCGATGCTAAAATGATCGCGGAAGGCGCGTGTTTATTTTATCAATATCCTACCGTTAAAGAAGTCTTTGTTTGTTCCACAGATGGATTATTTAATCATCTTTGTCATCAATTACAACATCAGGGATTAACGGTTTATTGGGTAAGACGCGAAAATACCAATATTGTGGTAGAAAATTGTGCCACTAATCAGTGTCAATATTATTCGTTAGTGCAAGATATGGAGATTCCGTCTTTAGAAGAATTAGCCGATCGAGTCGAGGAACTTTTAGAAATCGAATATTCTTTACTTAGGGAAAGAAATTCTCAAGTTGATTTGCTCAATAAATTATTTAAAGAGCGTAAACTTTTAAGAGAAAAAGATAATAGCTTTTCTCCTGTAAATTCCGTAATGTTGCCTCCCTCCTTCAATGAGTCAACAATTCATGTTGCGTCACCACCACCCACCAATTTATCCCCATCTTCTTCTCAATTTAATTCTTTGGCGGATTGGGAAAATGCTTTGATTTTTCTGATTAATACAATGACGATTAATCACTCAGTTATTACTATTCCTCTCCTGCGACAAACTTTTCTTTCACAATATAAAGAAAATCCTGATTTGATTATCAAAAAGTTTTCCAAAAATAAGAATAATAGTTTGGTGAAATACTTGAAAACTCGTCCCAAAGTTTTTCAGATTAAATTAGTGGGAAATGAGTATGAAGTCGCGATCGCGAATCCTTCCACATCCCCATCGGAGATCGAGAATCCTACGGTAGAATTATCAGTTAATACCGCGGTAGGCTTACAAAATATCTTGGTAAAGATTGTCAGTGAATTAGTAACTAAAAATGCCGGAAACCCGGTTAATATTTGTTTAATATCCGCAGACTTCAACAAAAATCATGAAAAATGTCTCAAAGATACTCTTAAAGAAGTAATGAATAAAAAATTACTTGAGGTTTTGCAAGGTTGTTCCCAGTTAAAAGTACACAAATCCGGTAAAGTGTATCATGTGACGCTCGCGGTTAAATAGATATAGCAGAGACGAGGCTAAAAACCGGGTTTCTTCGTAGATATCTAGTTTAAAATCGACGATTTTTCAGAGAAACCCCGTTTCTTTGCGATGATATGAAATCATCAAAAAACCGATTTTTGGCTAAATTTATCAAAAAAACGGGTTTCTGCATAAGTCTTATCGAAGCAAAATTTTAATCTTGAAACACCATAATACTCCCTGAATAACAAGCCACCCAAACTTGTTTGGTTTGGGGATCAAAAGTAATCCCAATGGGGCTAGAATTGACATTAACCGTTTGCACAACTTTCATATCACGGGTGCTCACCTTACTCACGGTATTTGAGAAATAATTAACCACATAAAGGTATGCACCATTATCAGAAATTACCATACTACGAGGAGCTCTTCCTGTTGAGACTTTATCGAGGACTTTTCCAGTATTTAAGTCTATTTTGGAAATTGTTCCCTCACCATTCAGGGTAGCATAAAGATATTTACTATCGGGAGAAATATTCAAATGACGGGGGGCGTTTCCCACATTTTTAAACCAATTTACGGAAAACTCTTTCAAATTTACTTTGGCAATATCGGAGGAACCCATGACGGCAATATAGGCATTTTCTGAGTTTTTATCTACCACAATCCCACGCGGATAAGCCCCTAATTCAACTCGTTTAATTTCTTGGAATTTTTGGCTGTCAATAATGCTTAAATCCCAACTACACCAATTACTGACTAATACCAAATGATTATCGGGGGAAACTGCTGTATATTTAGGGACTGCTCCGACTTGAATGACTTTATCAATTGTTAATTTTTGGGTATCAATTCGATATAAAAAACTCGGATCATAACCGGAAGGGGAACAACGATCACTTCCGGGTTTATTAAATCCTTTCCCATACATTTGATAATTAGAAATATAGGCATATTTGCCATCAGGTGAAAATGCTGCTTCTACGGGAGCCCCTTGATAGTCTCCTTCAAATTTAGAAAAGCCAAATTTTCCTAAGTTAATCCTATCAGGAATGGTTTTGACTAAATTAAACTCGCGATCGTAAACGGTAATCGTATGACTATACATCATATTTTGGGCAAAAAATAACCCTTTACCGGAATAAACAACGGATTTCGGACTGATTTTACCGGAAATTGTTTTTTTCAATGTCATGCCATTGGTATTAACAAATTTCGCGGTTTCTTCCTTTTTGGCGGTGACGACTTTAGTTGAGTCTTTTTTTTCTTTCTTTTCCACAACTTTAGTCTCCTCTTTCTTTGCCGTAGTAGGTGCTTTAGCTGTCTCTTGGGATTGAGAATTTTCGGAAGATTTTTTCAGTGCTGCTAATGTTTTGCGGCCGACAATTCCATCAACTTTTAACCCTTTATCGGCTTGAAACTTTTTCACCACATCGAAGGTTGTTTGATCATAAATTCCCGTAATTTCATTGCTATAATAACCGATATTTTGGAGTGTTTTTTGTAATTCCATAACCTCCGCACCACGATCGCGCTTTTTCAGTACACCCCAAGCAGGTAAAGAAACCGAGAAAAGAGTAACTGTTAAAGTCAATAAAATCCAAGGAATAGATTTATAGTTACGCTCGGTAGAATTTGAAAACAGATTTTTGCCTAAAAACTTCATAATTATATTCCTAAAAACTTCGGCACTATTATACTATATTTTGAAGATTTTAACCCCTTTACAAAAAATTATATTTTTTATTCCTAGCCAATTAGATTAAATAATAAGCTGTTACTTAAAATTCATAGTAAAACAGGCTTCCAGCCTGTGACAAGCAGAATATTTATCCTACTTTATGTTGTTTAAATGCGTCTTAACTTAACAACTTCCTGAAAGCATATTTGATCGTAGAATTAAGAAGGATAAACCGAGTTTCGGAAACCTAGCTTAAGGAGACAGCCATGCCATTAAAATATATGTTATCAAGTTTAGTATTATTAACGATCGCGCCCCTCAGTCATATACCCACAACCGTCGCGAGTCCACCCCATTGCGATCATTGTCATTCAGCCCCTATGATGATCAGTGCATCTCCCGCGTCGATCGCGAATTTCACCCTATCCTCTCAAGGGATTGGTTTCGCGAAACTAGGCATGACTTATCAACAATTTAAGACGGCTATTGGTGCTTCCCTGAAATTAACCATTCATCAGAATTTTATGGTAGATTGGGACGCGATCGATATCACCAAAGATAGTAAAGTTCAATATCGCATTTTATACCCGGCTGGTACTACCTTTCAAGAGCGCGATCGTGTAACAATTTTACAAACAGATAATCCCAATTATAAAACAGATCAAGGAATAGGAAGCGGGATAACCATCAAAAAAGCCGAGTCAATTTATGGTAAAGCAACACTATCCTATAACCTTGATAATGAAGGGCGAGAATATGTGAGATTTGCCAAACAACCCCCCAGAATGTTCTTTCGAGTCGGTAATGCTAATATGAAGAATACATTAGGGGGTATTTATGCACAAACACGGGGCGGTTTCGCTGAAACCAATAAATATCGAGATGATGCCAAAATTCAATCCATAGAAATTACTTGTCCTCCTAATAATTGCCCCAAATTCTAAACTTGATCAACCTTTGTGTCTTTGTGTCTTTGTGTTTTATTATTCCGAAAAAAACCGAGTTTCTCCAGACAAGGAAACCCGGTTTTTTGTCATCAAAAATTCCCTAGATTGTTACGCGATCGCGAAACCATTATGTCTTAATAAAGGCTTCGTACTCGGTTGCCGTCCTCGGAAGGCTTTAAACACTTCCATCGGATGTAAACTTCCCCCTAATCCTAACACCGTATCACGGAATCGTTCACCGGTAGACGCGATCGCGTCTTCATTTTCTAACCCCACTTCTTCAAAGGCGGCAAAAGCATCCGCGCTTAAAACTTCAGCCCATTTATAACTATAATAACCTGCGGCATAACCCCCGGCAAAAATATGTCCGAAAGCACATAAAAATGAATCTTCAGGTAAGGGAGGTAAAATCGTTGTTTTCGCCGCGATCCGGTTACGCACATCAATGGGAGTTTCCTTACCACCGGGCTGATAACGAGAGTGTAATTCGATGTCAAGGAAACTAAAATTTAATTGCCGTAACATTCCACTACCACTCATATAATTTTTCGCATCCCATAACTTTTGATAATAATGCTCTGGTAGCGTTTCTCCCGTTTCATAATGTTTCGCCATTCCCAATAAAGTCACGCGATCGTAACACCAATTCTCCATAAATTGACTGGGCAATTCCACCGCATCCCATTCAATATTATTAATACCCGAAGCCCCCGCGTAATCAACTTTCGTTAATAAATGTTGTAAACCATGACCAAATTCATGGAATAATGTTGTCACTTCCATAAATGTCATTAAACTCGGTTTCCCATCAATAGGAGGAGTTTGATTACATACCAAATACGCGACAGGTAAACGAGTTTTTTCCGTTCCCTCATCCATAATTTTCGCCCGCACAATACACTCACCCATCCACGCGCCGCCCCGCTTCTCCGCAGGACGACTATAGGGATCTAAATAAAAAAACGCGATCGCGTTTCCGGTATCATCTGCGACTTGAAAATAACGGACATCTTCCTGCCAAATAGGAGCAAGTCCATCCGCGGGAGTAATAGTCACATTAAACAAGCGTTTAGCCAGAGAAAATAAGCCCTCTAACACTTGAGGTAAAGGGAAATAAGGACGTAATTCTTCCTGACTAAAATTAAATTTTTCCTCCCGTTGGCGTTCAGCCCAAAAACTCACGTCCCAATGTTTAAAATCCTTAGCTTCAGGAGCATTTTTAGAAGCCGCAAACGCCTTTAAATCCTCTAACTCTTGGCGAGCCGTATCATAACTCGCGACGCGTAATTCTTCCAATAAACCCTCGACAGCATCGACATGGGGAGCCATTTTACTCGCCAAACTTAATTCAGCATAATTATTAAATCCCAGTAAGGCCGCTTTTTCCTGGCGTAACTCCAAAATACGATCAATAAAAGACCAATTATTGAATTCACCACTAGAAGCGCGAGAAATAAACGCTTTATACAACTTTTCCCGTAAATCACGACGGGTACTATGCTGTAGAAAAGGCACATAACTAGGAAAATCTAAAGTAATCCGCCAAGGACCATTTTCAGGAGTCGCGTTTTCTTCAAGGGCACTTCGTGCCGCCTGTGCAGCTAAACTTAATAAACTAGGAGGTAAACCATCAACTTCTTCTTTTGTCGTCAGAGTTAAACTAAAAGCCTTTGTGGCATCCAAAACATTATTACCAAACTTAGTCGAAAGTTCAGCTAACTCTAATTGAATGGCATTAAAACGATCTTTTTGTTCCCCTTCTAAGCCCACTCCAGAAAGTTCAGCATCAAGGATAGCCGCCTTAATAATACGTTGTTGGGCAGGTTCAAAAGTCTCCCATTCTGCACTATTTTTGAGCGATTTAAACGCCTCATAAATAGATTTACTTTGACTAAAATTATTCCAAAATTGGACAACTTGAGGTTGGACAGTTTCGTAGGCAGATCGCAATTCCGGGCTATTTTTTACCCCCATTAAATGACCAACGATCCCCCAACTCCAACTGAGACGCTCGGAAATTTGTTGCAGAGGCTCTACTAACCCCGTCCAAGTTGGTTTAACAGTAGTTTCTAATGTTTGAAAGTCTTTTTCTACTTCTGCCAAAAGTTGTGTCATCGCGGGGATAACGTCCTCGGCTTTAATTGCATCAAAGGGGGGTAAACCTTTGCCAATGAGTAAAGGATTTTCAGGGAGAGTTGTTGTCACCATCATAGGTAATTGAGAATAAGGACAATGATATAGAAATCCTAAAGAATTGGTGAAATGTTGAGAAACCCGGTTTCTGGAATAGAGACTTGACACCTAGGGGTATAAGGTGAAAAGAAACCGGATTTCAGGGGTCTGGTTTTCACAACTCAAATAGGACGGCTATATTAGGATTATAATGCTTTTTGTGTAAAATTGCACTGCTGATAAGGAATGAACAATTAATAAAGTAGTGCAGGCATCTTGCCTGCTTTGGGGCAATTATGGGCGAAACTACCAACCCAATAGACATCTCCCCAAAATCATGTCAATCGCGGGATTAGCCTGCGCCACAATAGTTGTTGGAGATGTCTAATCGTCAATTTATTTAATTTTCCTTCCTAACAAGGATTCGGAAAAAAGGTGAAATATCACAGGAAAATTTACCTTTTTTTATGGGGAGTTTTCCTGTGCGACTCAATCAATATTTTGAGTAACATTTTCTTTCTGCATCGGAAAGTAATAAAATAATTTGAGCCGGAGAGTCAACTAATTTTGTATTCATTTAGACCTCGACAATTATATTATTTTTATTATATAGTGTTGACCTTTCAGAAGTAAAACTTGTGGCACAGGCATCTTGCCTGTGACGGGCTAAGGCCCGTACCACATTTACATCTCATTTAAAAATGCTATATATTGGGGCTTGAGGGTGGAAAGACTTAATGAGATTATGTCATAATTGTTAACTACTGTTGGTGACAACGGAATACGATCACGCCCCCCGGATACCCACCAGCCTCCCCAGACAGGATCGCGATCGCGGCCCACCGGGTTTTGTCACAAAATCTTGATTTCCTGTGTAGTCTCTCCCAACAACCCGGTTTCTGATGGCCATCCCAAAACTATTGTAGAGTAGGCTAACCCTGTCATTGATCGGATTTGAGCAGATGTCTAAAGATAAAAAAAATATTAAGTTAGCAGATAAACCAGCAAAAGGGATTGACAGAGTAAATTTTTTAGGTATAATTACAGAGGTTTGATGTAAAACTATGGAGTGTCATCAGTGAAGCCCGATGACAGAAGCTACGAGGTAAATAGCTCCCAGGAAATACCAATCCGTTTTGTTATAGGGAGTAACAATCCCTCAATACTGCTGGAGTTTGGCAAAAAAGTGAAAATTCGGTGCCGAGTTTGATAGAGGCATGAATCCTCATGCTAAGGCTCCTTCTGCCATGCCTAAATTATAGATACAGCACTACTTCCACAAAGAGAAGATTATCTTTATTCGCGATCGTGCTAATGTGGCTTTCCTGTGCTGGCAAAAAGTCTTTAATTCCTTCCCATTGGTGCTCGGGTAGTGCCTATCATCCCATTTTTCCCATCTGTTTTTCTCTATTAGTTAGTGACTGATGATACACCTTCATGGAGATTTTATCGAATGAGTGTAAGAGGTCTAATGTTCAAGAAAAACAAACTAAAATTCTTAGTCATTTTGTTGGTGACACTTTTTGGCTTTAACAGTCTAGCATTTGCTGATGAAGTAGTACCCAAGCTAAGTGGTTATGGAGCTGATTTAAGTCAAACATCTGTCTCAGGCCTGTCCTCTGGTGCCTTTATGACTTCGCAATTCCATGTGGCTTATTCAGATAAGCTCGTAGGAGCAGGTATAGTGGCTGGAGGTCCTTTTTATTGTGTTGGTTCCTACGAGAAAGATCCCAGTAAATTTTTGCAGCAGGCTGCGGCAACTTGTCTGACTCCTGCCACTGCTTTTGTCGCACCAGACGGTAAGGGATTATTTAAAAAAGCGACTCAGTTTGCGGCCGCGAATAAAATTGCTGATGTCAACAACTTAAAAGATGATAAAGTCTACATCTTTAGCGGTTCAAAGGACCCAGTTGTTAAAACCATATCAGTTGACCAAGTAGAAAAGTTCTATCAAGAAGCCGGCTTAACACCAGAACAAATCAAATACGATAAAACTGTTCCTGCCGGTCATGCTTTGATTGTAAATGAGACCGGAGTTGGCTGTTCCGAAACTCGTGAACCATACATCAATGATTGTGATTTCGAGCAATCTCAGCGGATTTTGGAGCATATTTATGGCAAATTAAATCCACCGGCTGATCAACCAAGTGGCAAGATTATTAAGTTCGATCAGAGCGAGTTTATCAATGCGAAGAACACCAGCATGAGCAAGGAAGCCTATGCTTATGTGCCAAGGGCCTGCGAAACAGAAAGCTGTAAAATTCATGTTGCGATTCATGGCTGTGAACAAGGAGCCAAAGTAATTGGTGACGATTACTATAGCCTAACAGGTTATAATGAAATGGCCGACACCAATAACATAATTGTCCTATATCCACAGGTTGAGCCTTCAAATGCCACCCCCTATAATCCGAAAGGATGTTGGGATTTTTGGGGATATTCCAGTGCAGATCCTGCTAATCCAGTTTTCTATACCAGAGAGTCTCCCCAGATGAAAGCTATTGTAGGAATGATAGATCGGCTAGGTGAACCCCGTTCTAAATAACTCGATAGTTTCGCGTGAGAATATCCCCAGTTGCTAGTTATAAACTTTCGACTCTAAATCCAACTAAAAACCCTGTTTATTGTGATAAAGAGTGGCAGGGAATGATAAAACTACTCACATAAAGAGTGTGAGAAAAATAACTAGCAACTTGTGTTAACCCCAGAATAAATTTTGAATTGACGAGGAAATTATGACCATGCAAAATGAATTCATTAAACCCTGGATTGAGTTAAACAAGTTAGCAATAGACTCTTTTAAGAAGATTGCTAGTAATAATGTAACCACCACGAATCAGATGTTAACAAGTTTTGTTGATCCTAGTGGGGCGGCAGAACTAACTCAGAGTTATATAGCTCTTTTTAAAGATATAGGACAAGTCTACACTGATAGTGTAAATGATCTCTTCAGAACTCAGGTGGAAGTGATGAATTTACAGACTACATCTGAGACTTATAAGAATTTTTGGGACATTTATTTGTCTTCGATGAAGGACTTGGGACAAAAGCAAGCAGAATTGATGCAGTTGTATGTAGATACGACGAGTAGTTACTGGAATAAACTCAATGATGCCAAAAAAGTAGATGATTTGGGTAATGTGTCCAGCGCGGTGTTGACTGAGTTTCAAGACAAGGCGAAAAAGAATATGGAAGATACACTAGGTGTTTTGAATGCTCTGAGTCAAGGAATGGATGTTTGGACGACAAAAAGTCTTGATGCTATAGCAGAGGGTAATAAATCAAGTTCCTAGTGCAGAAAATATAATCAGAGAAAATGGGAAGTTCGAGATTAAAATAAACTTCCCATTTTCCCATTTCTATACCTTCGCCCAAAAATGATATCACGTTTCGACTAAAAATGAGGTTTAATTTCTTCCCTATTAAGAGTTACCTATTAAGAGAAAACTCGTAAAGGGTTTTCAGGGAGAGTTGTTGTCACCATCATAGGTAATTGAGAATAAGGACAATGATATAGAAATCCTCAAGAATTGGTGAAATGTTGAGAAACCTGGTTTCTGGAATAGAGACTTGACACCTAGGGTATAAGGTGAAAAGAAACCGGATTTCAGGGGTCTGGTTTTCACAACTCAAATAGGACGGCTATATCATAATTATAAGGCATTTCGTGGAAAATTGCACTTAGGATAACAATGATTCCGAAAAAAGGAAAACTTAAACAGGATATTTCACCGATTTTTTATTCCGAGATTTCCTGTGCTAGTAAATCAATCCTCAGAGTAACATTTTCTTTCTTCATCGGAAGGTGAAAATTTTTTTTGAGCCAGAGAGTCAACTAATTTAGTATTCACTCGGCAAGAAACCGGGTTTCTCCACAAAATCTCGACGATTCGAGCCGTCTCTCTAAGAAACCCGGTTTCTGATCGCCCATAAACGCGATCGCGGTCTCGGCAAGAAACCGGGTTTCTCCACAAAATCTCGACTTCCCAAGCCGTCTCTCTAAGAAACCCGGTTTCTGATGGCCTATAAACGCGATCGCGGTCTCGGCAAGAAACCGGGTTTCTCCACAAAATCTCGACGATTCGAGCCGTCTCTCTAAGAAACCCGGTTTCTGATAGCCCTCCCATCAGAGTGATCTCAAAGGATTAAAAAAATATTAAGTTAACTGATGACAGTCAAAAAGCCATTGACAGACGAATTTTTTACGCTATCATTAAAGAAGTTAGATATCCGACTACTCAACGAATTCCCCCAAACGAAGAGAGGGAGCTAGAAATATCAGAATAAGTTCACTCCATACTTGCCCAGTGGCCGATAACATCATTAAAAAAGGTTCATTTTTCGGTTTTTCTCATTATGGGTGTTTGTGCCAGTTAAACCTAGACCAAACCCTACCTTAGATAGGACTAAAAGATAGGTGCAAATGATATGGGGTGTCAGTTCTGTAAAAGCTGCCAACCTTGGGGAAAATCATCAATCTTCCCTTTTTGGAGCGTTGATAAAAAAACTACTAGGAGTCAATCTGTCGCCATCTTTTTGAGGCAACCCAACTATTTACCCATCCACAACAACAATCTGTGGGTGAGGAAATTAATCCTTTTCCGACTCTATAGATAACACTAAATAGGCGTGAAATTTCAGCGTTACCCCCAGTCAGAAGGGCTTTGTTAGGGCAAGAAGCCCCTTATGATATCACCCCAGAAGCTAGAAAAATTATGTCGAAAATTATCTTTGTTGACACCTCCCTAGAGGATTATCAAAGTCTCATTCGAGATAAAAACGGTACTGAGATTGTCGTTTTAAATGAAAATGCGAGTGGGATTGAGCAGATTACCAAAGCCCTCGCACCGCGAACCGAAATTGAGGCGATACATATCCTTTCTCACGGTAGCGAAGGGAGTTTAAAACTCGGTGCCAACGTACTCAATGGGAACAATATAGAAACTTTCAGCAATCAGCTAAAACAGTGGGGAAATGCCCTGACAGCTTATGGCGATATCTTACTTTATGGATGCCATGTCGCCGCAGGAGAAACCGGACTCAATTTTGTCAAACATCTCAGCGAAATAACAGGCGCAGATATAGCAGCTTCTAATAACATAACAGGTTCTGCGGCCTTTGGCGGCGACTGGAACTTAGAAGTTCAATTTGGGGAAATTGAAACCCAACCCCTGAATTTTCCCAATTATAACTACACTTTAGCCGGACTCACTGGCACCCCCGATAGCAAAGCCATTAATGTTAGTGCTACCCCTACTTCCACCGCGATCGATGTTTTAGCGAACGACACGGGAATCGGCAGACTCAGTGTTGATAGTATCGTCACCGGCCCTAGCCACGGCACCGCGATTATTGGTGATTCGATCTATGTCGGTGGCAGTTTCTCCGGCATCGGCAGCCAATCTCGCAACAACATTGCCAAGTTAAACTCTGATGGGACTGTTGATACTACCTTTAACCCAAATGCGAATAGTTGGATCCGGGCGATCGCTCTCGATAGCAGTGGCAACCCCTATGTCGGTGGCGACTTCACCAGCATCGGCGGCCAAACTCGCAACAACATTGCCAAGTTAAACCCGACTACTGGGACTGTTGATACTACCTTTAACCCAAATGCGGATGGTGGGGTCGGAGCGATCGCTCTCGATAGCAGTGGTAACCTCATTGTCGGTGGGGGGTTCACCACCATCGGCGGTCAAACCCGCAACCACATTGCCAAGTTAGACCCGATTACTGGGGCGACTGATACTACCTTTAACCCCAATGCTGATAAGCCGGTCAACGCGATCGCTCTCGATAGCAGTGGCAACCCCATTGTTGGTGGGGGGTTCACCACCATCGGCGGTCAAACTCGCAACCACATTGCCAAGTTAGACCCGATTACTGGGGCTGCTGATACTACCTTTAACCCCAATGCGGATAATTCGGTCGATGCGATCACTATCGATAGCAGTGGAAACCCCTATGTCGGTGGCGGGTTCACCCAAATCGGCGGTCAAACCCGCGAATACATTGCCAAGTTAGACCCGAGTACTGGGGCAGCTGATACTACCTTTAACCCCAATGATGCGGGTTTTTGGATGGTCACGGCGATCGCCCTCCATAGCAGTGGCAACCTCATTGTCGGTGGCTGGGCGCCCGGGGGGTTACACGCCGGTCATCCTCTCATCCGAACTGCGAAGTTAAACCCAACTACTGGGGTGACTGATACTACCTTTTACCCCAATGCGGGTGTTCAATTCAATGCGATCGCTTTCGATAGCAGTGACAACTCCATAGTTGGTGGCTGGTCTTTGATGAGCATTTCTGCCAAGGTTGCGAAGTTCAACCCGACTACTGGGGCGGTTGATACTACCTTTAACGTCAAAGCTAACCCGTCTTTTGGGTCTTCTGTCAATGCGATCGTGATAGACCCGAAAAGAAACATCCTCTACACCCCTAACGCCAATTTCAACGGCGTAGACACCTTCACCTACACCGCCAAAGACAGTAGTGGTGTCAGCACTCCCATCACCGTCAACGTCCTCGTCAACGTCAACCACTCCCCCGTATTAGATAACAGTGGCACACCCACCCTCACCGCCATTAACCAAGGAGACAGCGCCAGTACCGGCACACTAATTAGCACAATTATCGCGAATCTGGGGGGAACAAAAATCGTCGACGCTGACACCGGTGCCAAACAAGGCATCGCGATCACCGGTTTAGACACAACCAACGGCACTTGGCAATACACAACTGATGGCACTACCTGGATAAATGCCCCCAGTGTTAGTGCTACAAACGCTTTACTATTAGCCAGTGATGCCAACACCAAAATCCGCTTTGTCCCCAATGCCAGCTACAATGGCACTGTCACTAACGCCATCACCTTCAAAGCTTGGGACAAAATCACCAGCACCAACGGCGGCACAGCAGACGTAACAGCAGACTTAACTGCCAACGGTACATCAAGCGTTTTCAGCACCGCCAACGAAACGGCCAATATCACAGTTAACCCCACATCGACAACGGTAACACCAACCGTAACACCAACGGTAACACCAACGGTAACACCAACGGTAACACCAACCGTAACATCAACCGTAACACCAACGGTAACACCAACGGTAACACCAACGGTAACACCAACCGTAACATCAACCGTAACAACATCGGTAACATCAACCGTAACACCGACGGTAACACCCATTATTGACTCTATTGAGGACAAAATTCCTCTGCCTAATTTCAATCAACCCAATGCCACAGATAATGTCATTTTTGGCCAAGCTGGGGTGACACAGGGTACTGACCAAAATGATCAGTTTAATGGCTCTTCTAACCCTAATTTATTTTACGGTTTAGGGGGTGATGATAACTTAATTGGTGGTGTCAGTAATGATACCCTTTTTTGTGGGCTAGGCAATGATTATATCGATGGCCAAGACGGTAATGATTCGCTTTATGGTGGTAAGGGTAATGATATTATCATTGCTGGTTTTGGAGAAGATACTCTCTTCGGCGACTCCGGCAATGATACCCTTAATGGTAGTGAAGATAAGGACCTACTTTATGGTGGAAAGAGTGATGATTGGCTCAGTGGTGGTGACGGGAATGATACTCTAATGGGCCAAAAAGGTAATGATGTTCTCTTTGGGGATCAAGGAGATGATTATCTTGATGGTGGTATTGGTAATGATACCCTACTCGGAGGCAGTGGAAATGATTCCCTACTCGGAGGAGAAGGTGATGATGTTTTAGATGGTGGAAAAGGTGATAATTCTCTCAATGGAGGTGTTGGTAATGACACTCTCTATGGTTGTGGAGGGAATAATACTCTAACTGGTGGATCAGGAAATGACCTCTTTATTATCGGTTTCCCTAGCAGCTTAAATATCATTACAGATTTCACAAAGGGTTCCGATAAAATCGCGGTATCCGGTGCTTCTTTCAGTCAATTAGATTTCGTGCAAGATAACAGGAATACTCTAATTAAGCTGAAGACAAATGGACAACAAATCGGGACTCTTCTGAATGTGAATGCGTCTCAATTGAGTGCAGATAGTTTCCTTAGTGTCTAATTCGTAGGGGCTATTTCAGCAATATCTACATAACCAATCAGAAATACTGGTAAACCCGCACCGAAAGACTTTCGGTGCGGGTTTATCAATTTTATCCGTCACCAGTGAGAGACGCGGGTGAACCCACCCCTACCGGTGAATTTGCCCCATTGAAGAAAAACCCGGTTTCTTTGACAATACCCTCGCCTTTTAGGAAAAATGCCTTGATTCGTAGGTTGGGTTGAGGCACGAAACCCAACATCTTCCTTGGGTTTCGCTATCGCTCAACCCAACCTACAAAAAGAAGGTATTGTTTGACAATACCCTCCCCCAACCGCAAAATGCACTCGCTTTGTCGGTTGGGTTTCGCTATCGCTCAACCCAACCTACAAAAAGAAGGTATTGTTTGACAATACCCCCAACCGCAAAATGCACTCGCTTTGTCGGTTGGGTTAAGGTACGATCGCGTTTCCCCGTTTCCATCCCCGCTCGCGTTTCCCAACATCTTCGTTGGGTTTCGTGCCTCAACCCAACTTACAAAAAGCGCGAAGGTATTACTTCAACAAACCCCCATTATCCCTCACACACTTGAGGCAAAAGACTGCTTTTCCCTGATAAACTCCCTGAGAGCCTAAATCTTATTCACCTAATCTCAAAATCAAAATTTCCGGGTGAATATTACCCCAAAGTGCAGAAAATATGCTTTCATAACAGAAATGTGGTGTAACGAGTGTTGATCCTGCCCATGCCGTCTAAAGAAAATCCTACCATCTCTGAAAGCCCCTTGGCATCCGTAACATCTCCCCCTTTATCCTCACATTTATTACCGCCCCTTATGAAAAGAAAGATACAACCAAAATCTTTTCCCTCTCTAATTTCGGAGGGGACTAAGGGGCGGATTTTCCTAGAAATGATGGGTACTCTCACCAGTCTAATTTTAGTTTTCTCCCCGACTGTGGGAAAAGCGAATAATTACCTTCTCGGAGTAGTAAGAAGTCCCGATAACGCGTCAGAATGGAATCAAATTACTACCCGTCTTCAATCTAGCGGTATTGGTTATCAACCCATTGACTTAAAACAAATTAATAGTGCCGCCGACTTAGCCGCGTTTAAAGTGCTTTTTTTACCCAATTTGGAAACCATTGATTCTAACCAAGTTAACGCGTTAGATACTTGGGTAAAACAAGGAGGACGTTTAATTGTTTCTGGTTATATTGGCCGCTCCTCCGCGCCTCAAGTTCGTCAAAATTTACGATCGCTTCTGGGTGCGTATTGGGCATTTCCCCTCACTCAACCCACATCACCGGAGCCCTATAATCGCGGTAAAGATTTCTCCGGCAACAATCCCAACTATTGGATACCCAATCAACCCGTTAAAAGCACTGTATTGGGGGGTGTCTTAATTCCCTCTGATATTAATAGTCAAACCGCGGCGACTTGGAAACAAAGTGCCGGCTCATCTGCCGTTATTACCACAGATAAAGTCGTTTATTTAGGCTGGCAATGGGGACGCGGTAACGGTACTGATATTGATACGAATTGGTTACGCGCTTCTGTTACTTATCATCAAGGAGATATTGTCACCTCTCCAACCGCCTTACAAGCAAATATTCCTATTAAACCTAATTTTTCCCCTTCCTTCCCATCCCCTTTTCCCACCCCCATTAATAATCAATCAAAAAATAACCCGATCGCGATCAATGTCCCCCCCCCCTCTTCCCTCAATCCACTGAAAAACACACCTAATTTATTATCATCTCCCACCAAAAATGTAATTACAAAACCCATTGCTACTACCTATAAACCCCTTTCTCCTAGTGAGTCTCTGATT
>Ga0209812_10000651_pt1 | contig 29709 bp, 22 predicted proteins | sample JI71714BDNA_FD_187502 | JGI IMG/M metagenome (GOLD analysis project Ga0209812, IMG submission 187502) | Wastewater effluent complex algal communities from Wisconsin, to seasonally profile nutrient transformation and Carbon sequestration -... | ecosystem: Engineered > WWTP > Effluent > Algae...
AAATTGAAAATTGAAAATGGAGAATTAAAAATGAGGCGGAGCATGTGTGTGATGGCTGTTAGCTAATGGCTAATGGCTGATGGCTCATGGCATTGTTGTGGAAACGGGGTTAGTTGTTCAAAATTAGGACTTATAAAATGTTAGAATTATATCAGAGAAGGAACTCTATTTGTAATGTTGGACTTACTGACTACTGACTACTGACTACTGACTACTGATATTTCTAAGCTATCAGAATATTGTGTGGTGTTTATGTGGAAATTTAAACATTTTATTCACTAAAATTGCTTTAGGGCAAATCATTGTCCAAGATTATCGAGGAATTATTATCTTTGCCTTAATAGTCAATATTAATTAACACTTCCATGCTAAGATTTTTCTGCACAGTTTCAACAGTCATTTTTTTTAATTTTATTACTAATCAGCTTTTTTCTCAAACTCCATGTAACCTTGACTTAAACATAGTTCCCGGGCAAGGATGTAGTGTTGCTCCTTTTGTTTGTGATATGGATGGGTACTGTGCAGATATGCAGCCGGGCTCTTGGGGCGGTGACGCATCATTTTGTGGTGGTGGATTTACATTACAAAATCCAAATTGGTTTGCATTTGTTGCGAATAATAGTATCATAGACATTGATATATATTTATCAGGATGTGTAGGTGGAAATGGAACTGCCCAATGGGCCATTTATAATAGTTGTAACAACTTAAACGGCGCTTTACTTTGCAATGGTAATGGAGTTGGAAGTGGCGGTATTATTAATATATTATATAATAATGCTGTTCCAGGTACTATTTATTATATTGTGTTAGATGGTAGTTCAGGCGCCACCTGCCACTACGAAGTGACAGTTAACTCAGGGATCGGGACCACATTGGTTTCCCCTCCAGTAAATACTAATTTAAATGGCCTCACTGAAGTATGTGTAGGAGCGTCGATCAATTATAATTTTCTTGGCTTCCCATTCGCTACAGATTATGAATGGGATTTACCTACCGGTGCTACTATAAATACAGATGGCCCTATGGTAACAGTTAACTATTCAGCTGTTGCTCCGGGTGATTATCAGATTTGTGTGACAGGTACCAATGAATGTGATGATATCGGACAAAATATGTGTTGGCCTGTCACCGTATCTGCTAAACCTAATCTTAGCTTTACAGGTGAGACATGTCAGACTTCAACTTATAAATTCAGAGGAAGTAACTATCCTGTAGGTACATACAACCTAATTTCCAACGGCCCCACAGGAACGAGCTGCGACACCGCTATTACGTTGGTAGTCAGTCCTATTCCGGACACATACGGCCCTAATCAAAATGTATTTGTTTGCCCGGGAGATTTGTATGCTTTTATTGATAATGTTCCCTATTCTCCTGGCCCTCAGGCCAATATTGTTCATTATACAAATGCTAGAGGGTGCGACAGTCTTGTAAATTTTTACATTAACGAAGTTCAGGTATCAGGAACAATACAGGCCAATCCAGCCTCATTGCCTTGCGGTGGTTCAGCTACATCTACACTTTCTCTTAGCCCAGCTTGGGTATTTCCTAATATATTATCATATGGGATAAAATGGTATAATGCAATTGATATAGAAATTGGTACAGGACCTAATCATGTAATTTCGAATCCAGGGTACTATTATGCTATAGTCACTACCGTAATGGAGAATCCTGCCAATGTCACGCCACAGCAGATAATTTGTACGGAATATTTTCCTGTGACGATAACTGCTGAGAATTCTACGTTGGTTATGCCGGTTACGACAGGACCGACGACTTTGTGTGCCGGAGAGAATTATACATTTGACGTGACGAATATACAGACAGGAGTATTGTCTTACACATGGAATCATGTAGATGGTACAGTGATGGGAGTAGGAAATGGATCGACGATCAACTTAAATTATGCGACAGCGGGCAATTACCAGATATGTGTGAATGCAGTAGATGGTTGTGGTCCTGGGCCTGAGACTTGTTTCCCGATCCAGGTGGTACCATCACCTACGGTAAGTTTGGCAGCTTCTTATGCTGTATGTGCGAAGGAGGATAGTTTAACAGCCACACTTGGTGGCATTCCTAATCTGACGGATCCATTGCTTCAGTATATATGGATAGCTACTGCCGGTCCTGATATCGCAGGAGTGGTATTCACACCGGCGAATGATCCAAATACAGTGGTGACAGTGGTTCAGCCGGGCACCTATACCTTCCAGTTTGGTGCTGATTACAATGGTCAGGGCTGCGGAGAGAGTAAGACAATAGATGTTAAATTTGAGGAAGCGTTGGTGCTTACTCCTAAGAATATACAGGCTTGCAACGATTTATTGCAGCCTTTGCCGAGCATGGTAGATCTGGATACATTGGTCAGCGGAAATATTGCTTATACAGGTACCTGGAAACTGGTAAGCGGACCTGGCACCCCTGGGGGGACGTTGCCGATACAGGACTTTACGGGCATGACCAATACGGGCGTGTATGTGTATGAATATACCCCTAATCAGGCAGGGGTATGTGTAGTGACACCGGTGCAGGTACAGATCGATCTACAGAACTGTATTTGTCCACCATTGAGTATATCACCGAATGCGGGGACGACGTGTAATGATGTAGGCACGATAAATTTAAATAATACGATCCAGGGTGCTACGGGAGCGGGTACATGGACAGTGACAAATAAACCTGTAGGATCCACAGTAGTGATAGCAGGAGGGATTGCTAATTTTAGTTCACAGCCGGCGGGCACCTATGATTTTACTTATACATTGACAAATAGTATGGCAGGATGTCCAATGACAGCGGTAACGACGGTGACGATCATGTCGGCACCTGTAGCTACCTTGAAGACAGTTGAACAGGCATGTAACAGTAATTTTTCACCTGATTATGTGAATGAAGTAGATTTTGATACGTTGGTGGTAAGCGGCGTGACAGGAGGAGTGTGGACATATACAGGTCCGGGCGGCGATCCAGGAAGTGCATCATTTAGTCCAAAGGACTTTAATGGAGCTACTCCGGGTACGTATGAATATACATATACGATAATGGGTGATCCAAGTTGCCAGGCGGTATCGTATACGATAGATATTATAGTAGAGGACTGTAAATGTCCTTCAGTGGCGATCTCACCGGAGGAGTCATTTTGTAATACAATACCTACGATCAATTTGAATGATTATAAGGTAACGACGAAGCCTGGATCATGGTTTATCGAGAGTGGGCCGGTGGGTAGCACGGCGACGATAACGGGAGGCAATATGTTTGTAGGCACGGGGAGTCCTTATGGTCAGTACGTGTTATATTATAAGTTGGATGCAGCAGTGCCGATCGGATGTTTTGATACAGCTCAGTTGATATTGACACTGGATAGTACGGCCTTTGCCGGAGCAAATGATGTATATGACAGGTGTGCTGATTTTGGGAGCAGTGTGGATCTGGATACGGTACTAAGTCAGCAGCAGCTAGGCGGTACGTGGTTGTATACAGGCGGGCCGAATATCGGATCTGCGTTCAATGCGACGACAGGAGTACTGGATTTTAATAGTTTACCGGAAGGGACAGGATATACGTTTAATTATACAGTAGCGAGTGCATTAGGACTATGTCCTGCGACGACTTCTACACTTACGCTGGCGAAGAATGCGCTTCCGGTGGCAGATGCGGGGACGGATGGTTACATAGATTGTGTGATTGAGACGGTGAGTATAGGAGGTCCCAATACGAGCACAGGAGCGGGAATCAATTACAGTTGGACGAATACGACGAACTCAACAGCTGCGGGTAATACAGCGACGGTGAGCGGTATCGTAGATGCAGGCATCTATGAGCTTGAGGTGACCAATACACTTACGGGTTGTGTGGAGACAGATGTGGTAGAGGTCAAGAAGGACAATGCAGCGATAGTTGGGATCGGATATGAAGTGGACAGCATCAGTTGTTATAACAAAGCGGATGGTCAGGTGAGGATATTGGGTATAAATGGGGGCACTCCTTCGTTTGAGTATTTGATAGACGGAGGCAGTTATGGACCTACGGTAAATTTCACAGATCTAGGACCGGGTAATCATACTATTGAGGTACTGGATGATAACGGCTGTCATTATGCACAGACAATACTGATAGAGAATCCGAAGGAGGTTAAGGTAGAGTTGGGGACAAATAAGGTTATAGCTGAAGGAGATATAGTGACAATTAGTCCTGATATCTCGATAAATATCAAAGATGCAAACATAGTATGGAGTTCAAATCCGGAGGGTACGAGTTGCAATGACTGTCCACAGTTGACGGTAGAGCCGACGATCACGACAGTATATAATGTAGTGGTGACGAATGAAAACGGATGTGTCGCAGAGGACTCTATCGAGATCAGAGTGAAGAGTGTGATCCGGGTATTTATACCGACGGCTATCAGTCCGAACAATGATGGAATAAATGATGTATTTTATATACAGACGGATCGAAACGTAACACGGATCAATAAGTTGGTGATATTTAATAGATGGGGTGATGTACAGTTTTCGATAGAGGATACGCCACCGGATGACCCTGCCTATGGCTGGAACGGAAGATTTGGCGAACAGAAGACGAACACGCCGGCGGTCTTTGTTTACCTAGCAGTAGTCACGCTACGCGATGGTCGACAGCTTACATATAAAGGAGATATTACTGTGGTGAGGTAGAAGGGAAGAAATTGAAAATTGAAAATGGAGAATTAAAAATGAGGCGGAGCATGTGTGTGATGGCTGTTAGCTAATGGCTAATGGCTGATGGCTCATGGCATTGTTGTGGAAACGAGGTTAGTTGTTCAAAATTAGGACTATAAAATGTTGTAATTATATAAGAGAAGGAACTCTATTTGTAATGTTGGACTTACTGATTACTGATTACTGATTACTGATTACTGATTACTGACCATTGACCACTGACGACTGATTACTGACCACTGACTACTGACCTCTGATTATCACTGCTCAAATTTTGATTGCTCATCTAAATATCTTTGCCATTTTGTTTTGTCAAAAGTTTCTGGATGAAAATAATCCGACCTAATTTCATCCTTTGGATAAATCAACGGTGTTAGTTTGGATTTGTGATCGGCGAGTATTGTTTTTCTGAACATCCATGCTACAGTAATGCCAACGAGTGCTCCCAGCAAATGACTTTCCCATGATATATTTTTTTCAAGGATCTCAGGCGAAGGAACGATGCCCGCAAACATTCCACTATAGACCACTAATACAAGTAATGAAAGTATGATAGATGTTATATTCCTCACAAACAGACCTGCCCAAAAAATGAATGAAATTAGCGCGTAAACTACACCACTTGCTCCTATGTGATACACTTCCCTGCTGAACAGCCACACCATGATTCCAGTTAATAGATAATTCAAAAGGAAAATTGGCCAAAACTGCCTGCTATAAAAAAAATGGATTAGAAATACAGAGAAGATTAATGGCGGAAGATTGGAAAATAAATGATTTAAACTCCCATGAACCATAGGGCTGAATATTATACCCTTTAATCCACTTGTATGACGTGCCAATATTCCAAAATATGAAAAGTCTACATTTAAAACAAACTCTATAGAAAACACTATACAGGGTATTAAGCCTACAAGAAGTGCAAATTTAATACTTGATAAAATATCCGCTTTGTCCTTTTCCAAAATCCAAATTTTGAATCAAAACAAAATCTTTATCTTAAAAGTTTTATATAAGGTGATTGTAAGTAAAATAATTCCATCAAACAGTTACTTTACAAATAATCTCTTGGTCTGAACAATGAAATCGCTAGCTTTCTTAAACTTAGAGATATCATTCCAACTATACTTATGAACTACATTGTTGATTAAATAATTTTTCACCTCCTCAAAAGAAGTGAATTTGTTGATCATCTCAATTGTTTCATTAAATGCATTGAAGTCATCACCGAAAAGGTCTTTAATGACAAGCATCTTTTCGTTTAATCCCCAAGCTTTATTGATATTGTCCAAAGGGCTCAACCCAAGAAAATCTACCAAACCAGTAGGACTTTTGTCTTTGAATAATGACTCTATTGCATCACTGGGATTATGACTGCTTTGATTATTAGGGGTGTATAAAGGTTTATGCTGTTCTGTTTCGATCTGAGAAAGCATGTTGCCCTTACTTCCGTATTTTGAATCATCCTTAATGTTCGGTAGTTCTAAAATAACTTCAGGTTTTATTATGGGAGTATCTTCGATAACCTCAATATTCTTTTCAACAATATAATCATTCGTCAGGTGGATGGCGATCTCTTCCTTTTCAGCCTGGGGTATTACAGTATTTATTTCAGGAGCTTCTACAATTTCTTGCTCAGGTTCTTTAATTTTCTCCACAATTTTATGAGCTTCCACCTCCTCAATCTTATGCACTTCCTCTTCTTCGATTATTGGAGTTACAACTTCTTGGACCTGAGGTTTTTCTATTTCCTGTGGTTGATATGTGATTTCTTCTTTTTCCTGAGTATCAATTATTTCAGGTGTTGAAATTTCTTGAGAGACCTCTTTAGACGAAGAATCTGATGGAAATCCCTCTAATACCTCTTCTTCCGTAATCTTCTCGGGGTTATTCTCCAAAATTACATCTTCAGCATTGTCTACAACAAGGTTTTCATTTGTAATCAAAGGCTGGCTATCTGGTAATGTATAAGTTATTGATTTCCTAATTTTATTGCCTTCGATTTCTAATTGTACAGGAATAGATTTTACTGAACTATAGAATATACGGATATAACCCAATAAAGTGTCTACATCAATGTCATGAGGATTAACACTTAGAGCCTCAAAGGACTCGTTTATTTTATCTAAATATTCTTGAGACTTTTTTTTGTTCATAGAATGTTTAATTTTATGTCTTTATTCAACGTAATGTATTTGCAATATGGTATGCTCACCCTTGAAAGCAAAAATACATTAAATAAAATAATTATATAATAAATTACTATTTAATATGTTTTTAGAACCTCATTATAAAGGTCAGAGAAGTGGTTGGGTAGAAGTGATATGTGGTTCAATGTTCTCCGGAAAAACCGAGGAGTTAATTAGGAGGCTTAAGCGCGCTCAATATGCTTATCAAAGTGTAATGGTTTTTAAACCTGCAAAAGATATCAGATACGACCAAAATAATGTGGTGAGTCATGACTCCAATGTCATTCTTTCCACACCTGTCAATTCAGCAGAGGATATACTATTATTAAGTGATGATTATTCAGTCATAGGCATTGATGAAGCACAATTTTTTGACATGGATCTAATAGATGTCTGTCAGCAACTTGCTTTCCGCGGTAAAAGGGTTATCATAGCAGGTCTCGATATGGATTTTGCAGGATTACCATTTGGACCTATGCCTCAACTATTGGCAGTGGCTGAATATATCACCAAGGTTCATGCTATTTGCGTGCATTGCGGCAACCTTGCTACCCATTCTTATAGACTCTCGGAAGATAATGCCCAAGTGCTTTTAGGTGCAAAAGATCTATACGAACCTCGCTGCAGAGTATGTTATCAGGATGGTAACTTAATAGATTTTAACAGACCAAATTTATAAATAATAACAGACTAAGATATGGACGAAAAACTATTCATCGAAAATGAGATTGACATTAATGCTCCAAAGGAAAAAGTATGGAATGCGTTAACTAATCCTGTCGAAACAAAGAAATATATGTTTGGCTGCGAGGTTATTTCCGACTTGACTGTAGGTAGTTCTATGACATGGCAAGGAGTGTTAGAAGGAGTTACAATGGTTTTCGTAAAAGGCAATGTCACAGAAGTAGATCCCGGTAATATGTTGGCATATTCCACTTTTGACCCTAACTCTGATGTTCCTGACATTCCCGAAAACTATCTTATTGTAAAATATATATTGACAGAGGTAGAAGGAATTACAAACCTAAAAGTTAGCCAGGGCGATTATTCCAAAGTTGCTGACGGTCAGGCCAGATACAGCCATGCTGAGGATGGGGGAGGTTGGATGGGACTTCTGATCTCCATCAAAGAATTGGTTGAAACGGGATCATTGTCCCCAGTTGAGGGTGAGTGATGTGTGATCAGGTGATGTTTGATCAGGTAATGGGTGATAAAGTGTACCCAATCAATTACAGATCAATGATTATTTGCCGATTACCCATTACCGATTACCCATTACCCATTTTAATATTTAAAAAAATAGTATACATTTGCATTTTTAAATCGGCTTCGTAGTTCAACTGGATAGAATATCAGATTTCGGCTCTGAGGGTTGGGGGTTCGAATCCTCCCGAGGTCACAATAAAAAAGGCTCATTAGACATTTCTAATGGGCTTTTTTTTGTTGTTTACCCAAATTCCTTGTCATATGTTAAGAAAATAGCCTATTATCTTTTTAATTAGATTTAATATATTTAAATATATTTTACTGTTATTGATTTTTCGTCTAATTAAATTAATAATTGTATAAATTATTGTTAATGATTTTTGTGGTTTATTAGATAATCTATAAATATATACGATTTGGTAAAATAAAGACTAATTGTTAAATTTGTTTTTGTACCCTACTAATACTAAACAAGTTTTATTAATTTTTAATTATTTTAATTCCTCTTATGTAATAAAATATTTATTTTGTAAAGTGATATTATTAACTATCAATTGAAGAATAGATAACTTAAAACGTTAATTATTGACATACAAGTATTAAATAGGATTTGTACGTAGCAAATATTATGCATTTGATCATAAATTTTATTCTATGATTAAAATGTAAATTATATGTTAATTTATTTACTAACAATTTAATACTTTATTATGCAATTAAAAATCTACAAAAATCTATTTAATTCATTATTTATCAGAAAAGTGGCCTTGCCATCACTGAAAAATACATGTATTAATCTTTCAGCAATAATAATATTGCTGTTTATTTCTCCCACGATTCAATATGGACAGGCAAGTGCCTTGGTCGACAATACGCTGACTCCCATGACTACTGATAATTTGCCTGGGGTAGTGGCTACTTCGTCTACTGTTGGAATTTTTGATGAGTTTAGTCCCAAAGACAATGTCACTGATGTCAGCCTCACCAATTCGGCCAATTTTTCCGCTCTAAGCGGAAATGCATGGATTGACGTAAAGGATGATAATGCGACAGGTGGTAATTTTTTTCCTGCCGGTTCTTATGCTGGAGTTGTGATAGAGAATGATGCATTACTTGCATTGTTTGGAAGTTTTACTGTTGAAACATATATTACCGGTACTGGTACTGCTCAGGAAAGCATTGGCAGTGCCTCCCTCATAAGTACAGGCTTGCTTTCCGGACAATCGCAAGTAGGGTTTATTACTACGAAGAATTTTGATCGAATTAGGTTTCATTATACGGCACTTGTAGCCCCTGATATTGATGTTTTCTATTTTCTTGTTCAAAAATTTGGGTCTGGTGCTGCTTTGAATTGCAATGCGATTACTTCGTTGAATAATCCATCTTTTCCATCTGCCATAAACGATAATCATACAGGTACTACAGGAGTTTCTTTATCTCAAATTGTTAATCCATACAACGTAATAAGTCCAAGTACCTCAGACGCGGCAGTTCTTACACCCGGAATTTTGGGTGTTTTAACGACAACCAGCTTAGCAGTTCAAAGTCAGATAGGTGATTATTCCGGTATTAAGCTTGCAGGATTTGAATTCGAAAACACTTCATTATTAGGCGCTAATTTGCTGCAATACATAACTATTAATACCTATTTAGATGGCACTAATACTCCTGTCCAGACTGCAACAGGAGATAATTTACTATTGTCAGCTGCATTATTGCAGGGATCAGGTAGGCAAAAAGTTTCATTATTAACTACTTTACCTTTCGATGAGATTCAAATACAATTTAGCATACCCGCAGGTGTAGATCTTCAAACTACGAGCATATACAACGCTTTTATAGAAAATTTCTGCGCAAGAACCTTACCATTTACATGCAATACTCTAACCTCACTGGTTGCTGCAGACAATCCTATATATATTAACAATGAAAATACAGCTATAGGCGGTACAGTTTGTACAGTTTGTAAATTCTTTGATTTTGATAATGTAATGGATGGTAATTTGGCCACATATGCTACGCTTGATTTGACAGCAGCTGTTGGAAGTATAGCTTCACTCAGTGTACGAAATGCATTAGAGGATTATCCTGCGAATACATTTGCCGGATACGATATTGAAATCAATGAATTATTAGGTGTAAATGTTGCAACAGGTATAGATCTTAATTTTTATAACGAAGGATCGCTAGTCCATACAGCTTCTAATCCATATTTACTAGCTGGAGTAGGTACAGATCTCTCAACTGGCAGAATTCGAAATAAAGTCGGTGTGATCTGCCCGGTTGCATTCGATGAAGTTCAGATATCTTTTGAAAATGTCGTTGGAGTTAGCTTAGGAGAAGTAAGGATCTATGATCTTTTTGTTCAAACTAATTGTGCAAAAAATATGGATTGCGGAACGACATATAGCATGACAGCACCTGACTTTCCACTATTTATTGATTTTGAAAAAACAGGAGTTACAGGAGCTGCATGCGTCGTATGTGAAGTCGAAAATCCATGGAATCTAATAGATGATGACCTAACCAATTATTCACGCATCAACACTGTCGCGGGTGCACTTGCAGAATCGGGCATTGCTATCCTTGATCCGGTTGATACCTATTATCCAGGTACAAGAGTAGGATTTACTGTCAGAAATATTGGCTTTCCTTTGGCAGCTGATGTTTTACCATATGTCACCATCCAAACTTTTAATAATGGTGTATTAAGAGAATCTAAGAACGCTGGTACTCTTTTAGATCTTACTGCAATTGTGCTTCTTATAAACCCACCACCAGGAGGATTTTACAACATTGGATTTGAAGCTACTTTGCCATTTGATGAGGTAAAAATTATTTATGGAGGGTTAGCAGTAGTCAATTCTTTTATTGAAATCTACGGTGCATTTATTGATAATTCTAATGCAGATTTTATTGGAGGTGCCAATCCTACAATATGTTTTAAAACCAATCCGGATTTTAATGTTGGAACTGTCAATCTAACTATCAATGGTGATGTATCTACAAATGACATTATTGATGATTCACCTGGTGAATATTCAAATCCTGTAGAAGGTAGTAGCAACCCCTTAGGAGGTGTTTTAATGCTGAATTCAGATGGGAGCTATACTTTTACTTCACCAAATCCAGGTGTTTACATTTATACAATTACCGTATGTGGTGCTGGAGAGACTACAAATTGCAGAACTGAACAGTTAACCATTACAATAAAGGATGAGTTGCCTAGTTCGAATCCGCCAACTGCCAATACAGATATTGCTACTGTAACTGGTGATGATACCAACCCAGGTACTGTAATAATTCCCGTTTTGAATAATGATGAAATAGGAAATGTCGGAGGTACTTTAGGTGATCCTACTATAATAAATCAACCTGATCATGGAACTGTCGTGGTCAATATGGATGGGACTATTTCATATATTCCTGACGATGGATACTACGGTGTGGATGTATTTACTTATGAAGTGTGTGAATCACCTGGTGGGTTATGTACCGAGGCTACTGTTGTAGTTACAGTGTTGCCAACAGATATGGGCAATACTACTGCAGCTGCTGATGATTTTGTTGAAACTCCATATGGTATTTCAACTTCAGGCAATGTTTCATCAAATGATACAGATCCTGAAGGTAATTCCCATAGCGTAAATCCACAGAACGTAACACTTCCGGAAGGTATTTTTATTTTGATGGCCGATGGTAGTTATACCTTTGAACCTGCATCTGGATTTTTTGGGTCTGTGGATGTAGTTTATGTTACATGTGATAATGGAACGCCTTCAGCTTGTGTGTCGGCTACATTGCATATACTTGTACTAGAAGCAATTCCTCTTCCAACGGTCTTAGTATCTTTTGATGCCAAATTGATAAATTGTAAAACACAATTAAATTGGAAGACATTAGCTGAGGACAATCTCAAAAACTATGAGTTGGAAATGAGTACTGATGGGATTAATTATGATTTGTTAACTACTGTCGAAGCCAAAGGAGTCAATGGCAAAGGTAGCAACTACAGCTATTCATATACTGCCAAAAACGGTACAACATACTATAGACTTAAATCTGTAGATTTGAATAGCAGTTATGCATTCAGTAATGTTGCCAAAGTAACTAAAGACTGTGGTAAAGTATCCGTTAATGTATATCCTAATCCTTCAAGTGAAATGATATCTATAGATATTAACAACTTTGCAGATAACGATATGATGATGGGTGTATTGTACAATCTCTCTGGTGCAGAGGTGTCTAGATATTACTTGAATAATGCTAATACACAGATCAGGGTATCTGATTTTACTAGCGGTGTTTATTACTTAAAAGTATCAGGCAAGGAATTAAATGATACAATTGAAGTCGTGATTAAATAGCGCTTAGTCTTATCAATAAATAAAAAGGCACTTTCGGTATTCCCTGGAGTGCCTTTTGTTTTTATGATACAATAATATCCTCGATCAGATTTTCACCTAAAAATTCATTCAACATATCGATGATCTTGATTTTGTTCAATAATAATTCCTGACGGAGTGGGGCAGAGGTTACTTGAATAGTTAGCACACCTTTTCTTAAAGTCATGCCTTTAGTGTATTTAAGAACCATTGGTCCCATATTAGTGCTCCAGGCTTCCTTTAATTGTACCTTGATATACTGCTTCCGAATACCCGGAGTTTTTACCCATTCCGAAAGTATATCTTTGAGAGTACGTTCATTTGATCCAAATTTATTTTCCATGAGCAGCTACCTTTCCTTCATTAATAGTGAACGAATTCGATTTTTTTTTAAGTTCTGGCAATATATTGTTAACCCGTTCTGAATAAGTATCAGTGATAAATACTTGCCCATATTCATCGCTGTCAATGATCTTAAGTAAATTAGTCACCCGATGATGGTCCAGCTTGTCAAAAATATCGTCAAGTAATAGAATTGGTTTTGTACCTATGATTTTCTTCAACCAATGATACTGTGCGAGCTTTGCAGCAAAGATTGTTGACTTTATCTGACCCTGAGAGCCAATTCTTTTTACAGGTAAAGCGCTAATAATAAATTCCAGATCATCTTTATGGATTCCTTTGGTAGTTCTTTCAAGGATCAAATCTTTTTTATAAGAGGCTCGATAGGCTTCAATAAAATCTGCTTTTTGTCCCTGACAATCTGGGAGATAAAGGCAGTTAACATCTTCCTTTCCTGAAGCGATTTGCTCATATATTTCATTATAAATAATATTAATCTCATCTGTAAAGATCCTTCTGGAATTCATTATAAACTCAGAAATTATTGCCATTTCTTCATTATAATAATCAATTAGTTCTTGCTGACTTCTACCGTCGCGATTGATCTGTTTGAGTAATGAATTCCGCTGCTTTAATATTTTATTGTACTTATTTAAAGCCTCAAGGTATTCTCTGTTACCCTGGCAAATAGAAATATCTATAAATTTCCTCCGTTCCTCACTACCTTCTTCTATGAGCTGAATGTCACCAGGGGCAATCATAACCGCCGGAAGCTTTCCAATAAAGTGGGAAAACTTCCGCACTTCCTTGTCGTTTACAATGAAAGACTTATTATTTGGAAGCTTATACTTACATACCACATTTATTATTTCATCATTCAGGTGAAAATTCCCATCAACTCTGAAAAAATCCTTGTCAAATTTTATTAAATTCTTTTCAGAATACTGGAAATAGGACTTTGTCATGCATAATAAATATATGGCATCAAGCAGATTCGTTTTACCCTGTCCATTATTTCCGGTAATAATATTGAAATCCCTTGCAAACTGAACATCAGCAGCACTATAATTTTTAAAATTCGTTAATATGACTTTCTCTAAATACAAGGCAGCTTGTTATAAGTATATTATGTATTGAAACATCCAAGCAAATATAGAATATTGATTGGAGAATTTATTTTCGCTTTCAAATTTTCGACTCAAACGATAACGTCAAATCGATAAAAGTCATCGAAGCCGTCAGATGTCTTGAAGCCATCAGACGACTATGGCATATTTCCCAATGACATCAGCCGACTTAATTACGGCTGCTGGCATTCTACCTATTCTGATTCTAAGTTTAAACGGCATGAAACTTACTCCTTAATTCCTCTAAATTCCTTAATGTTTTAATTTAAGGCCTAACCCTTTTGAGTAGCTTATTGCACAGGTAGTCAACGTTACAAAGTTGAGTGAAATCTAATTTAGATATAAATTTAGTTGCTTCGAAACTTCAGATTTTAAATATCCGTCAGATGTTTTTAAGCCACCAGACTGCTCTCCGTAGCTTCTCTTGTTCACGCCATCCGACGTATTTAGTTCCGTCGCATTTACCGCTCAGAAATCATGAAATTTTATATTTATTGCTCGTCGGATGTTTTGTCCTGCACAAGTAACACAGGATAAACTAAACTGTCAGATGTCTTGAAGCCATCAGACGACACTTCGTAAATCGTTTGCTGACCTCTTTTATATTTAACTTTTAATTTATCCAAGTGTTAAGACAAGTATTACATAGCTATGTTCGGATATTTTTTTACTTTTACTTTTTAGATTACAAAATTTATATTTTAATGCAAAAGACTGCTGAAAAGAAAAAAGCGAAATATTCAGAAGCAACCTATGAGCTTTGGTATGAAACGATGCTCAGGATTAGGAAATTTGAAGAGAAGACCTTATTGATGTATTCTCAACAGAAAATCAGAGGTTTTTGTCACGTTTATATTGGTCAGGAAGCTATCGCTGCAGGTATAAAGTCTGCCTTAAAGCCTGAAGACTGTTTAGTTACAGGATACAGACAACATGGGCTTGCGCTCATGAAAGGTCTCAGTGCAAGATCTTGTATGGCTGAATTATTCGGTAAACAAACTGGCTGCGTCAAAGGCAAAGGTGGTTCAATGCACTTCTTTTCAAAAGAACATAAATTTTTTGGGGGAAATGGAATCGTTGGTGCTCAGATCCCCATTGGAGCTGGAATTGCATTTGCAGAAAAATATAAAAAAACTGATAACCTATGTGTCACCATGTTTGGTGATGGTGCTGCTCGGCAGGGTGCCTTGCATGAAGCTTTCAATATGGCTATGACATGGAAGCTACCTGTTTTGTTTATTTGCGAGAATAATCAGTATGCTATGGGTACATCCGTTACCAGAACCAGCAATGTCACTGATATGTACAAAATAGGTCTAGGCTACGAGATGCCAAGTGAGCCGGTTGATGGGATGAATCCTGAAGCTGTTCATGAAGCTATTGCTAAAGCAGCAGCTCACATTCGTTCGGGGAAAGGTCCATATTATCTTGAGATCAAAACCTATAGATACAGAGGTCACAGCGTAAGTGATCCGGGTCATTACCGCTCAAAAGATGAATTGGAGCACTACAAAACATTAGATCCTATAGGTATGTTGGAGCATTTTTTCAAAGAGGAAGGTGTACTAAGTGAAAACAAAATCTTAGAAATCCAGCAAAAGATACATGAAGAGGTAGAAGATGCTGTAGCATTTGCTGAAGAATCACCATGGCCGGAAGCATCAGGCCTTTATACTGACAATTATGTCGAAGATGATTATCCTTATATGAAAGACTAGAATCTTTGCAGATTTCTTCTAATAAATTTAATAAGAGCAACCTTATAGATCATTATAAATGGTATTTAGTAGTATAGTATTTCTATTATATTTTTTACCACTTTTTCTGATCACCTATTTTCTTGTTGACAAAAAATACAAAAACTTAGTAATACTTTTTTTTAGTATTGTATTTTATAGCTGGGGGGCTCCAAAGTTTATTTTCGTAATTCTGGGAACGACTTTTATTGATTTCCATTTGGTCAAATGGATGTCGGCCACTGAAAGTGAGAACAGGAGGAAAGTATTACTAGCATTATCTGTGAGTGTCAATTTGGGATTACTTTTATACTTTAAATACTCGAATTTCTTTATAGATAATGTAAATTCCTTGTTAGGTCTTCTCGGCGGAGGAGAAATCAAATGGACCAAGCTCCTGCTGCCTATTGGAATATCCTTTTATACTTTCGAAACCATCACTTATGTAGTTGATGTCTACAGGAAAATACACAAACCCTTAAAGAACTTTTGGGATTATCAGCTTTACATCATCTTATTTCCAAAGCTAATAGCCGGACCAATAGTTAGATATCATGATCTGGCAGATCAGATCACCGACAGGTCCCATAATGAAAATAATGAAAACAGACTGACTGGCTTCTACAGATTTGTAATTGGACTTTCTAAAAAAGTGATAATTGCCAATCATATGGGATTACTGGCAGATACCATCTTTGTCCAGGATTATGCCACGATGGACAGCTATACTGCTTGGATTGGTATTCTTGCATATACTTTTCAGATTTATTTTGACTTCTCAGGATATTCAGATATGGCTATAGGTCTAGCTAAAATGATTGGTTTTAAATTTCCTGAAAACTTCAATAATCCATACACATCAAGGAGTATTACCGAATTCTGGAGGCGCTGGCATATCACTCTCGGTGCATGGATGAGGAATTATTTATATATTCCTTTGGGGGGAAACAGAGTGGATTCAAATCTCAGAAAATACGCCAATCTTTGGATCGTGTTCTTGGCATCAGGATTATGGCATGGTGCTTCATGGAATTTTGTGATTTGGGGAGCTTATCATGGTTTTTTTCTGGTTATTGAACGTATGTTTTTGAGTAAATTTTATGGGAAGTTGGGTGCGTTTTTACCTATGATTATTACTTTTTTTGTTGTGGTGATCGGTTGGGTATTTTTCAGGATCGAACATTTTAACGATGCATTAATTTATATTAAAACCTTATTTTCATTTAGGAATATGGCATCTATTCCAATTGACAGTGAATTTTATACTTATTTTGTATTGGCTATTTTCTTTTCATTTTTTACTGTTTTAAAAAGAGGAGATATAATACAAAAGCAGGTTTATGAAATGCCATACAATAACTTTAAGCATATAATACTGTCCTTTGCAGTGACGGTTCTTTTCATCCTTTCTGTTAGTTCAATCACTACCTTTAGTTTTAATCCTTTCATATATTTTAGATTCTAATGATGAAAGACAATGGAATTCTAAGACGAATATTGTTGGCCATACTCTTATGTTTGCTGATATTGCCTTACACTCAAGAGAAGCTACTTTTATTCAAAGAAACGCCATTAAACGGAGCGATCACGACCGTTGATAAACCTTTGTTCTCTGTGAGTGAATGGCTTGAAGGGACATTCCAGGAAAAGACAGAAAGTTTTTTGAATCAGAATTTTGGCTTTCGAACAGGCTTGGTTCGCTTTAATAATCAAATTCTTTATAGCATTTTTAATAAAGCAAAGGCTAAAGATGTCATCGTTGGCAAGGAAAGTTACTTGTATGAGTCAGGATATATCGATGCAATCAACGGCATCAATTATTTGGGAGATGAAATATTTGCTGAAAAAATCAGAAAAATTCGACTGCTTTCAGATACTTTGTCTAAAATGAATAAGAGTCTCATTATAGCAATTGCTCCCAGCAAGGCAAGGTTTTATACAGAATATATTCCGGATAACCTGCTTCATATCTCAAATCAAACAAACTACAATGGCTTCGTTAAAGCTGCAAAGGATGCCAGCTTGGATATTATAGACTTTGGTGACTATTTTATAAAAAGTAAAGACACCTCTAAATACCTCTTGTTTCCCAAATTAGGTACACATTGGAGTGTTTATGGAGCATGTCTTGCAGAGGATTCCCTGATTCATTATATAGAGCGTGAACGCCACATCGATCTAAGGGAACTCCAATGGTCTATGGATGGGGTAAAGCGAGCCTATGGTACAGATTATGATATAGCTGATGGAATGAATCTATTATATCGGATTCGAGGTCCGGAACTTGCTTATCCCACTTTAACTTATGAGAAAGATAGCAGCAAGATCCAGTTAAAGGTGGTCTCTATTGCAGATAGTTTTTATTGGATGTTTATGTATAATCAGATAGGAGAGATTTTTGAAAAGCATCAATATTGGTATTATTTCAATGATATATGGCCCAAATCAAACGACTGTCAAAGAGAAAATAGGGTAGTGGCAGATTTAGATCTCAGGGCCGAAATAGTTAAAAACGATGTTTTTATCATATTAAACACGGAATCAACTGTTGGCGGATATGGCTTTGGTTTTATTGAGGCTGCTTACGATTTGTATTATCCGGTAGTAAAATAAATCAGGATGCTTCCGGCATATTCTTTCTTCTTTGACCTGATACTGTCTTAATAAATATTTCATTGAGGGAAGGCAATATTTCCTGCATACCCATCAACATGTTGTTTTTGCTGACTTGTTGGGTTATGAATTGATTAAGAATACTTAAACTTGGAGTTTTCAGCCAAATTTCATTTTCCTTTTGGTTAGTTATTTCAATACCCTCTATCAAGTCCGAGATAGGATCAATCATTCTTTCAAATATGACATGGAACAGGTCATCTTTCCATAATTGTTTCATTGTAGAAACTTCATTTTCCAGCACGTTTTCACCCTTACTTATCAGCACTATTCTGTCACAGATCTCCTCTACTTGTTCCATTCTGTGCGTAGAGAACATAAGAGTTGTTCCCTGTCTATTCAGATTTAATATCTCTTCTTTTAATAATTCAGTATTTACAGGATCGAGACCAGAGAATGGCTCATCGAGGATAAGGAAGCTTGGATTGTGCATGACTGTCGCAATAAATTGGATCTTCTGTTGCATCCCTTTTGAAAGCTCTTCTACTTTTTTGTAAGCCCAATCGCTGATGTTCATTTTATCCAGCCAATAGCCGATCCTTTCCTTTCCTTCCTTCTTAGTCAGACCCCTCAAGGCTGCAAAATATTCAAGTTGCTCCGAAATTTTCATTTTTTTATAAAGACCACGCTCCTCTGGCATATAACCAATAGTACCTCTTTGCAGGTCCTTTGTATTAACTCCGTTGAGCATAATACTTCCTTTATCCGCCTGTGTGATATTGGTAATGATCCTTATAAGGGAAGTCTTTCCAGCCCCATTTGGTCCTAATAAACCAAAGACAGATCCTTTTGGTACTTCAAAACTTACATCATTCAAAGCCGTGTAATCACCGTAGACTTTTGTTACATTTTTTATACTTAGAATACTTTCACTCATTTGAACTTGTTTTGTGCGAAATTAAAAAAATATTGACGACATTCTTTAGCTTTGAATTAATATTATTAAAAGTATAGTTCAAATTTTGAAAAAATTTACGTCTATCTTCTTGATTATCATTTGTTGCCTGGCCAGCCATAACCTGATGGCGCAGAGTGAAATTGATTCTGTAAATATTTCGCCATCAAAAGATACTGCTATAATCATTAAGGCAATGCTTATGAAATTGTTTGATATCAATGGAATTCCGGCAGTCCATTCAAGAAAGAGCTGCAATTGCGGTTGTGATATCAAAAAGGAAGCATATGTGGTTTCGAAGTCAGTATCCTTCGCTGCTTATGATTTTTGTGATAGTCAGGTATTCGAATGGAATGGGAGAGATGATGATGCATTTGGATTTCTAAAGAATATTCAGTTGCAATTAACTCAAGTAGGTTATTTACATCTGAATGGTATTATAAAAGAAAAGCAGAAATTTAGAATAAAGAAATTTTATGTTGAGACTGATGATCTACTTACATTTTTAGAAGTCTCAAGTATGAAAGATGGATCACTTAAGCTCAAGTTGAGTGTTGCGACACCATAGATCTTACTTAGAATGTTTTCTGACCTTAACTCGCCTGAGTAAAGGCCTCAGAAACAAAGTTTTTTCTGCCGCCAATAGCACATGTGTATCATCCTGATAATCAATTGATTCATATTGCCTTGTGATAAACCATGTTGGAACAATCATGCTGCCTTTTGATTTTGAAAAAATAGTATCTCCATTATTTGATACATCATAAAAGAAAATTTTGGAATCGGCATCCGGCAGAAAACCAAACACATATTTATACCTGTAAGCACATATCGCAAGTGTTTTCATATCGGGACTAAGGGCTGCTCCTGTAAATACGAATCCTTTTAAGTCAATCGACTCTATATATTGGGCAGTACTGTTGAGCTTGCTCGGATTTAATATGTAGTGATGACTTTTAAAATACTTTCTTTTTGTAATTCCTTTTGTGAAAATATGGAGTTTGCCATTCATCCAAACGATAGATTCTGAATCAAAGCTATTGTCTATTTCCCCTGGCGGATTCATGTATGTAAAAACGAATGAATCTTGTAAACTAAGACCTTTGTTTAATTTATAAATAGTAAGATATTTATTATCCAATGCATTATTCCCAATATCAGCGATATATAAATTACCCGCTTCGTCGAGAGTCAGATCTTCCCAATCATTATTTTTTATATTTAATTTATGGTGTAGCAGATTGTTCCCTTTATAATCCGACTGGATGATTTCAGCCGGATTATTACTGTCATTGATCCAAAAACATGTATCCTTTGAGATAAAAACTAATCCGGAATTCTCATTGAGAGAAGTAGGTAACTTGACTCTTCTCTGAGATTGTAAGTTAGTGGAAATGAGTATTATGAATATTGAAATAATTATTTTAGTATAATTTTCTAAACCTTTATTCATACAGTTGCTTTCTAAAAAGATATAAAATAAGCTGATTGTGAAAATAACTGAATATATTGTCATTCTAAAAATAAAATATCATTGAAAGAATCGACTACCGAAGATTTAAATACATCAGATAAAAAGGCAATTCAATCTATTAAGATTTCAAGAGCGATCTGGCCCATTCTGATTGGCGTTGGCGTAGTAGGTTATCTATTTTGGAAGCAATTCGATATCAATGAATTTAATAAAATTAACTGGACTACAGGTGCCTTTATCTCAATTGGTCTTGCATTTTTCATTATGGGATTCAAACATTTGTCCTATGCTACGAGACTTTATATCCTTTCAGAAAAACAATTCAGTTTTCTAAAGTGTATTCAACTTATTTTTATCTGGGAATTTAGCAGCGCCATTGCTCCGACAGCCGTGGGAGGCAGTGCTGTGGCACTGTTCGCTCTTGCTCAAGAAAACCTTTCTGCCGGCAAAACAACGGTAATTGTTATCTATACAGCTATACTCGATTCTTATTTTTTTGTGATCACATTGCCAATCTTGTTTTTGATATTCGGACCTGAAATGATAAGACCCGGCATGACAGCTCTTAATTTCCAGACAGTTGTTGGCAGCGCCCTTCTCATTGCTTATATCATAAAGGTTGGATACAGCACACTTTTTCTCTATGGCCTTTTCATCAGTCCCACTAAGATTAGAAGACTTCTTTCCGCACTTACTTCAATTCCATTCCTCAATAGATGGCATCAAAAGGCATTAGTATTAGGGGATGATATAGTTCTGGCATCTCAGGAAATAAAGGGCAAGCCATTTAAATACCATTTTTCAGCTATCATGATGACGATCTCAGCCTGGGTATTGAGGTTTTTGATACTTGAAGTACTTATCTTAGGTATTATTGGAGGGCTGGATAAGGGTTGGTATATCATAATGGAATTGTATGCGCGCATTGAAACTATGTTTATGGTTATCATGTTCAGTCCATCACCAGGTGGCTCCGGTATAATAGAAGGTGTATTCGGGGACTTTCTGCATGATTATATACCAATTGGTGTTGCTTTGATCATCGCTCTTTTATGGCGTTTGATCTCCTATTATTTCTATTTGTTCGCCGGAGTAATTATTGTACCCAACTGGTTAAATAAGATACTAAAGAAAAGGCATTTGGCTTCAGCAATAAAAAAGTAATGGAGGTAATGAGAATATGGTGTGGAAAGCCGTTTGCTTGCTTCGAGATAACTGAGGTTTTGAAATCAAAAAGCATTAAAGAGTAGCAAGTACTATTCATATAATTGAATGTATTTACTGAATGTAACCATCGAAGTATTATTCTGATTTCTAACTTCTAATTTAGGATTTCACAACCGAAGTTCTTATTACTACCTAAACTTGATTCACATAAAATAAGCAGAATGGATTAGTTCTTTTTGTACAATTTGATTGTCTTAATGACCTGATTGTTAGAATCCATGAATCTTAAGATGTAAATACCGCCTGGGACATCTGTTAACTGATAATTATTATCCGCAGAGACACGATAAGTCTTTAAAGGTTTTCCAATAATATTAAATAACTGAATCTTACTGTAATTAATGTTCGACGTAACTGCGAAATAATCATTCGCCGGGTTAGGAGAGACCCGTATATCTATGTCATCTTGAAATGGTATTGAAACTCTTAAAGTAGAAGAATTAGATTTTACAGGCATGACATCAACAGAAGACGCAGCAGCAGTAGCCACTCCAAATCCGAATATCAGTAAAAAAGCCCAAGTAAAAATTCTGTTCATTTATCTCTTAATAAATTTTCAACTCAAATATAACGTTATCCCAATAATAATTTCTTAAATATCTCTAAAACTTTTTAGAAATACTGTTAAAGTTTAAAAGATGTATATAATTAAAATAAATATATACCAGATTTACTCACCAAGTTCATTTTTAAAATATGCAATAAAATCTTCCAATGACATTGCTCCCTGGTCTCCCTCGCCTTGTTTTCTTACTGCCACCATACCTTCTTCGGCTTCTTTTTCACCCACGATCAGCATGTAAGGTATTTTCTTCATTTCAGTATCTCTGATTTTTCTTCCTATGGTCTCATTTCTGTCATCAATCACCCCTCTGATATCATGAGACGACAACTTAATCTGAAGCTCTTTACAGTAATCAACAAAACGCTCACTGATCGGAAGTATTGCAAATTGCTCAGGTGCTAACCACAAAGGGAACTTGCCGGCAGTATGTTCTGTCAATACACCGATGAATCTTTCCATCGAACCAAATGGTGCTCTATGGATCATGACTGGTCTATGCGCAGCATTATCAGCTCCTATATACTCGAGATTAAATCTTTCCGGCAAATTATAATCGACTTGTATTGTACCCAACTGCCATCTTCTGCCTAAAGCATCTTTGATCATGAAATCTAGTTTCGGACCATAGAAAGCTGCTTCTCCAAGTTCAGTAGTTGTTTCCAGACCAGCTTCTGCAACTGCATCAATGATGGCATTTTCAGCTTTTTCCCATACCTCATCACTACCGATGTATTTATCCTTATTCTCAGGATCCCTAAGTGAGATTTGTGCAGTAAAATTATCAAATCCAAGTTTTTTGATAACAAACATCGTCAGGTCCAGTACATTTAGAAACTCTGATTTAAGCTGCTCCGGAGTGCAGAAGATATGTGCATCATCCTGAGTAAAACCACGTACTCTTGTCAGTCCATGCAATTCTCCACTTTGCTCATAACGGTATACTGTTCCGAATTCTGCAAAACGAATTGGAAGTTCTTTGTACGACCTTGGTTTGTGGCCATATATTTCGCAGTGGTGCGGGCAATTCATTGGCTTAAGCATGAATACTTCATCTTCCTTTGGAGTCAGAATTGGCTGGAAGGAATCTGCACCATATTTAGCCCAGTGACCGGAAGTAATATAAAGCTCTTTCTTTCCAATATGTGGAGTTATTACTTGCTGGTAGCCTCTTTTTATTTGCTCGCTTTTTAAAAAATCTTCAAGTCTGCTTCTCAATGCAGCACCTTTGGGCAGCCAGATTGGCAATCCTGCACCCACCAAATCCGAAAACATAAATAATTCAAGTTCAGCTCCAAGCTTTCTATGATCGCGCTTTTTGGCTTCTTCGATCATGGTAATATATTCCTGAAGCTCTTTTTGTTTCGGAAAACTGACACCATAGATTCTAGTCATCATGGTATTTTTTTCGTCTCCTCTCCAATAGGCACCAGCTACATTGGTCAGTTTAATTGCTTTGATTTTACCGGTATCTGTAATGTGGGGCCCTCTGCATAGATCTGTAAAACCACCTTGAGTATAAAAAGTAATTTGTCCATCCTGAAGGTCCTGTATCAATTCAAGTTTGTATTGATCTCCTTTTTCGGTAAAATAATTGAGTGCATCAGCTTTAGAAACATCCTTTCTTGAATACACATTTTTCTGTGATGCAAGTTCAGCCATTTTCTTCTCAATAGTTTCTAATTCAGCCAGACCTATGGATTTTTCTCCGGTATCGATATCATAATAAAACCCTGTTTCTATGGCAGGACCTATTCCAAGTTTCACTCCTGGATATAATGCTTCCAGCGCTTCTGCCATTAAGTGAGCAGATGAATGCCAAAAAGTTGATTTGCCTTCTTTATCATTCCAGGTCAGTAATTGCACTGATGAATCGTCATTAATCGGTCTGGAAGCATCCCATACTTCACCGTTGACCTTAGCAGCCAGGACATTTTGTGCGAGTCCCATACTGATGGACTGGGCAATCTCCATAGAGGTAGTTCCTTTATGAAATTGTTTGATTGAACCATCAGGCAATGTAATATTGATCATAGTATTCTGAGTTAAAATGGGTGCAAAATTGTAAAAACTAACTGATATTAAGGAAATAAAGATGTAAAATTTATTGATTTAACGTCTATTTAGATTTTTTAGGATCAAAATATATGATTTGATTCTCTTTATTTAAACCATAAAATTTATTTCTGACCACATCATAGGTAATACTTTTTGTCTCATTGATGGGAATTGTTCTTAGCTCTGTTCCTATATTCATGATATCAATAGGATATTCAAGAATATTAGTTCCATCATCGTAGTAAAGATTATTTCCTATATAAACTACTGACTTGAAATTTTCAAGATCAATGGATTTTACCCATTTCCCAAATATGTCAAAGACCTGTACTTTTTGCCCTTCCTGACTGATATAAACATAGTTTGATTTTTGTTGGATAAAAATAGGCTTGTCTGCAAGTATATTAAAACCAAAATATGGAATTCCCTGTACTTTCTTTTCTCCTGCTGTACTTACCTTATACACCTGTCTGTTTCCCTCATCTAGCACCCATATATTATTGTCATCACTTATTCCTGCAGTCCTAATACTCCCAAAACCAATCGAGTTAAAGTTTAATCTCCCAGTCTCAGCAAGATTATTATCTAAGAGGACAAGTATTTGATACTGAGGATAGAAAACTAGCACCTGAAAGGGGTTTGACACGTCCAGATTACCGATTATTCCGAGTCGATTGTTTTCGTATCGATTCCAAAAAGTACCATCAGGCTTATATTTGAGGATCTGCATCTCTTCTGTCAAAAAATATCGATTTGACAGTGGATCGATTCGAATACTTTTTGGCTCAAAATCCACCTGTATAGAATCACTGACCCATCCTTGAGCTAACGCTTGCTGTAAGGACATCCACAAGAAAAGAAGGAGTGTTATATTTTTCAAATTATGGTTTAATGTTGCCAAATGTTTTGTTTGAAAATAGGTTTCGTAATTTACTATTTTAAAAAACCTTCCATACTCTCAAATAGTTTGATGCCCTTTAATGTTACTCTTCATAAATATGTCACCACCTTCAGGGTTCTGAACGAGTTGTAAACAACTATTCTATAATAATGTCAATTTTGAAGGTTTTTAAATTACAATACAAAGGAAAAGTTATCTCGCTTCCTTCAAAAGCCATAGGCCATCAGCCAACCCCAATTCGACACTGCCTATTATTCGCCCCATTTTCAATTTTCAATTTTCAATTTTCAATTCTCCATTCTCCATTTCCAACTACCACATTTCTTTCGAAGAATAATCACCTCACTTCCACATAAAAGCTATCAGCCATCAGCTATCAACCAACCCATATTCGACACTGCCTATTCTTCGCCCCATTTTCAATTTTTAATTTTCAATTCTCCATTCTCCATTTCCAACTACCACATTTCTTTCGAAGAATAATCACTTCACTTCCACATAAAAGCTATCAGCCATCAGCCATTAGCTATCAGCCAACCCCAATTCAATACCTCCCATTCTTCGCCCCATTTTCCATTACCACTTTTAATACGAAGAATAATCACCTCACTTCCACTTAAAAGCCATCAGCCATCAGCCATAGGCCATCAGCCAACCCCAATGCGACACTGCCTATTCCTCGCCCCATTTTCAATTTTCAATTTTCCTTTTTCAATTTCAAACTACCTCCTGCTATAATTGGGAGATTCTTTTGTTATATTAATGTTGTGTGGATGACTTTCTGTTACACCTGCAGATGAAATTTGAACGAACTGAGCTCTCTTTAACGCTTCAATATTGGCTGAACCGCAATATCCCATGCCCGCTCTCAGACCACCTATATATTGATATATGACTTCAGATAATGAACCTTTATAAGGAACCATTCCTTCAATGCCCTCCGGAACTAATTTTTTAATATCATCTTCGACATCCTGGAAATATCTGTCTTTAGAGCCAAGTTGCATAGCACCGAGAGAACCCATACCTCTATAAGTCTTAAACTTTCTGCCATCAAGGATTATTGTTTCTCCAGGGGATTCTTCTACTCCTGCGAACAAAGATCCCAACATAACAGTATCGGCTCCAGCTGCGATCGCCTTTACGATATCTCCGGTATACCTGATTCCACCATCACCAATGACCGGGATTCCACTTCCTTCCAATGCTCTACTTACGTTATAAATAGCTGTCAACTGAGGTACGCCCACTCCCGTTACAATTCTAGTGGTACAAATACTACCCGGTCCGATACCAACTTTTATACCATTGATTCCTACTGAAGCTAATGCCTTTGCTCCTTCTCCAGTAGCCACATTACCAGCGATTATCTGGATATTTGGAAATTTATTTCTGATAAGTTTGATTGTATTTATCACACCTTGGGAATGTCCATGGGCCGTATCAATCACGATAACATCAACATCCATGGATATTAAGGCGTTTATCCTGTCTTCGGTATCAGCAGAAACCCCCACTGCAGCTCCTACCAGCAACCTTCCAAATGAATCCTTGCTTGAAGAAGGAAAATCTTTTAACTTCAAAATGTCTCTGTAAGTAATAAGACCAGCCAAACGCCCGTCCTCATCTACTACAGGCAGTTTTTCTATTTTATGGGTTTGAAGAATATTTCTTGCTGATGTAAGATCTGTACCCACAGGCGCAATGATCAGTCTTTCCTTTGTCATCAATTCTGTCACAGGACGATCACCTGAAGTTTCAAAACGTAAATCTCTATTTGTAAGAATGCCTTTTAATTTTTGATTGGCATCAATAATAGGAATTCCTCCAATTTTATTTTGTTCCATTAATTGCAAAGCATCTGCTATTGTAGCCGTTTCTGGAAGTGTTACTGGATCTATAATCATGCCACTTTCAGATCTTTTGACGCTGCGCACTTGAGCTGCTTGCGACTCTATGGACATGTTTTTATGAATGATACCTATCCCACCTTGTCTTGCCATAGAGATAGCAAGCGCCTTTTCAGTGACAGTATCCATGGCAGCTGAGATAATGGGTACATTGATGGTAATTGTTTCTGTAAGTTTAGTACTTGTGTTCACATCACGTGGCAGTACTTCAGAATGTGCAGGGAGGAGAAGCACGTCGTCAAAGGTTAGTCCTTTTTCAACAAATTTTTCTTTAAAACTATTTATTCTATCCATTTGCAAAGATAATGGTAATAGATTAAATCAAATATAATTATTTTATCGTTTTATGAAATTTCAAATCTAGAAATGCTCCATTTAACAAATAACAAATTATATATGTAAAACTATAAATGTTGATATGGCTTGATTAGCGAACGAAAAATCCCTTTAAGTAACCAACTTAAAATACATTGACAAATTATTTCCATTGACAATTTCCTTAGCTTTGTATTTAATTTGAATCAATGGACGATCTTTATACTGACACATATTTTATGAAAATTGCTATGCGCGAAGCCCAAATGGCATTTGATGAGGGCGAAGTGCCTATAGGTGCGGTCATCGTGGCGCGCAACCAAGTAATTTCAAAAGCCCACAATCAAGTCGAGATGTTGAATGATGTCACTGCGCATGCAGAGATACTTGCTATTACATCTGCATCACAAAGTTATGGCTCAAAATATCTCACTGATTGTACACTTTATGTTACGATAGAGCCTTGTGTCATGTGCGCCGGTGCTTTGAGATGGTCACAGATCGAACGAGTGGTATATGGGGCTGACGATGAAAAATATGGTTTCATGAAATTTGGAAAAGAAATGCTGCACCCTTCCACTAAGCTGGCTTGCGGCGTTTGTAAAGATGATAGCATAAAAATGATGCAGGATTTTTTTGCTGATAAAAGATAGTCAGCTTGTTCACTTTGGTTAAAAGTTAGTTAAACATCAAGTTAAATATAGTTAACAAGGATATACAGCCCCATTTATTGTCGTTAATTTATATGACAAACAAGTAAAGTCAATTCAAGCAAAATCTAAATCCATTAAACATGAAGTTTCCATCTTATTTTTTATCTATATTTTCTTTTTCAATAGTACTATCCTTTGGAATTTCCAGCTGCAAACCTGTCCCACAAAAGAGCGTCTTCACTCAAAAGCTCTATAAAGATTCAGGTCTTTCAAAGGATGATCTTCAAAGAGTCCAATTTTTTATCGATCGGGATATTGTTATTTATAGAGTATTAAATTCAAGTGACAGCAGGGTAGAAGGAGGTAAAATAACAATTCGAGGTGGTGAAAATGTTGAAGAAATAGTTATTAAACGAGGCACTAAAGGTGCGCTTGTATATATGCCAAAAGATGACAGACTTGGAATTAGTTTCGACGCAACTTCCGATGACAAATATCTGATGTTCGGACCAAACCCTAAAAATTTTAATAGATATTCACTTTTAGCCACTGAATGGCAGAATGGGATTGGCACAGTTACCTATGGTGATGCCAAATGGAAAACTATTAGCGGTAATGCTTATGCCGCATTGCTGGTGGACCTTTCCAACTATCGGAAGACAGAAGTAAATACTCAGGTGCCTAAGGGTAGAGAGGTTAGGTAAAATTAGAAGTTAGAATTTCGAAATTAGTTGATCTGTATTGCTGTGCTTCCAAAATCAAAAAGATAGCTTGAAAAAATAGAACGCAAATGACGCAGATTTTGCTGATATTCAGGATCAATTATAATAGAGATTGTCGATGTACAAATTTCCCCCTTTGGAGGGCTAAGGCTTAAACACCTCTTTTTTTATTTTTCAAAGTAAACTTTGGTGACACAACGAGCATTCAGTTCTATTTTATTGTTATATGTAAAAAGCTGTTTATGAAGAGTAACAATGAAAGATGAAATAAAGTCGCAACTTCCCCTCTGGCAGAGGGGTGGCGGTAGCCGGGGTGTCGAATGTCGATTAAACACATAGAGTTTGGCAGGAAATCAAAAATAATTTATCAATGAGTTATATATTAAAGTTTTAGAGAACTAAATGACCCTATCTCTGGAGAGGGGTAGGCAATGTCATTAAGTTAAGGCCATATGTTTTGTCAAAATATCTCGGTGCACTGCACCTTGGAGCAGCCTTATTACGAATTCTATAAATATTGTGGTGCGCTGCACCTGGAAAAAAAGCAAAGGTGCAGCGCACAGAAATATTGTCTGTGATAGATTATTAATTTCAATTGCTTAACTTAATAAAATTGAAGCTAGAGCCA
>Ga0209812_10000652_pt1 | contig 29708 bp, 30 predicted proteins | sample JI71714BDNA_FD_187502 | JGI IMG/M metagenome (GOLD analysis project Ga0209812, IMG submission 187502) | Wastewater effluent complex algal communities from Wisconsin, to seasonally profile nutrient transformation and Carbon sequestration -... | ecosystem: Engineered > WWTP > Effluent > Algae...
GGCTTGCCTGCCACCCGCCAACGTCTAACTTCGCCAACCCATCCCACAAGCCATGCTGAGAACGTTGACCCTCTCCCTGATCGGAACGCTCATCGTAGCGTCCACACATGCACAGACCTCCGACCTGGTGTTCTTCACCGATGACGGGGCCAAGTTCACCCTCATCGTGGACGGCGACATCAAGAACGCCTCGCCCGCCACCCGTGTTGTCGCTACCGGCATCCGGACGGAGACACCCGTGATGATGCTGAAGTTCGAGGATGCTGCCATCCCGACCATCAAACAGAACGGTTACCTGGAGATGGGCAAGGAGTACACCATGATGCTCACTACCAACAAGAAAGGAGCACGCGTGCTGCGCATGACCGGTCAGGCTGAACTGGGCACCGCCGCCAAGAGCGAACCGGTGAAGCCTTCGCCCACCACCTTCACGGAGGATGCGCCTACGCAAACGACGACCGTGACCCAAGAAGTGGCCGTGCCGGCCGATGAGGTGATCACCACCACCACGGTGATCGAGGAAGGCGACCCCATGGATGGTGAGGACGTGAACATCAACATGGGCGTGAACGGCATCAACTTCAACATGAACGTGAAGGTGGATGACGGGTCCAAGTCGACCACTTCCACTTCAACCACCACCCGCACCACCACGACCACTACCCGCACCACCACGCCTCCTGCTCCGACCAAACCGATCATCGACACCAAGCCCGCTCCCGTGGAGCCCGCTGTGTACAGCATGCCCGGCTACTCCGGACGCGTAGGCTGCGGCTGGCCCATGAGCAACACCGAGTTCGCCGATGTGAAGAAGAGCATCGAAGCCAAGAGCTTCGAGGATAGCAAGATGACCTTGGCCAAGCAGGTGGGAAGCAACCGCTGCTTCACCGTCGACCAGGTGAAAGGCCTCATGACGCTCTTCAGCTTCGAGGACAGCAAATTGGACATCGCCAAGTACGCCTACGAGCGCACCTTCGACATCGACAACTACTACAAAGTGAACGACGCGTTCACCTTCGAAAGTTCCATCGACGACCTGAACGAGTACATCCAGGCCCGTTAAGCCCCAACACCAAACGGCCTCCCACCATGCGCCGGCAACCACATATCCTCATCACCCTTGGCATAGCCGCTCTCCTCGGCGCGTGCTCCGGCTCGAAGTCCTTCTCCAAGAAGGGCGACAAGCTCGACGCAGCCGGGATGTACGCGGAGGCTGCCGACATGTACCTGCAGGCGGCCCAGCGGAATACCAAGAACGTGGAGGCCAAGATCGGCCTGAAGAAGACCGGCCAGATGTTGCTGAACGACAAGCTCAGCACCTTCTTCAAGCAGGTGGCCACAGGCGGTGCGCGCGGCGAAGCCGTGGCAGCCTACCTCGATGCCAAAGCCTACGTGGACCGCGTGGCCTATACCGGTGTGGTGCTGGAGATCCCCGACCACTACAAGGCCGACTTCGAGAAGGTGAAGGCCGAACACCTCGTGGACCTCTACAACGAAGGGCAGGCCCATTTCGAGAAGGAGGAGTTCGCTGCAGCGGAGAAGGTCTTTGCGCGCATCGCCAAACTCGAACCCAACTACAAGGATGCAAGCAGCTTACAGAGCGTAGCCTACCTGGAGCCGCTTTATCGCACCGGTAAAAGCGAACTGGAAAGCGGCAACTATCGGAAAGCTCACGCCGCCTTCACCAAGGTGATGGACAAGAACAGCGCTTACAAGGACACCAACACCCTGCGTCAGGAATGCTTGACCAAAGGGCAGTTCACCGTGGCGGTGCTGCCGTTCACCTCGAGCGACAAATACAGCGGCTTGGCCACCAAGGTGCAGGCCCACGCCATGACCGCCTTGATCGATGTGAAGGACCCATTCCTGAAGGTGGTTGACCGGGAGAACATGGATCGCATCTTGGAGGAACAGCGCCTCGGCCTCAGTGGCGTGGTGGATGAGCAGACAGCCGTCCGCGTTGGTAATCTCATCGGCGCCCAAGCCGTGCTGATGGGCAACGTGGTGAGCTATCAGGAGATCCCGGGCCAGGTGCGGAAGAGTACCAAGGATGGCTACGAATCGTACCGCGTGCAACAGGTGAACAAAGAGACCAATGAGAAGTACTTCATCACCAAGTACAAACCCGTGCGGTACACCGAATTCTATCAGGAGAACAAGGTGGTCCTGTCCTTCAACTACAGGCTCGTTTCACTCGAGACCGGTGAAGTGCTCGTGAGCAAAGTGGTGGAACGCCAGGCCGAAGACCACGCCTACTATGCAGCCTACGATGGTAACAAGGACGCCCTGTTGCCCATGCTGAACGGTAATGTGGACCTGCGCGACAATGCGCGCCGCGAGATCAAGTCATTGTTGAATGCGTCTCGGGAGGTGAAGCCCGTGACCACCTTGATGAGCGAGGTGTTGCAGGCCACTTCATCCTCCATGGCCGCCACCATTGAACAGGAGATCAGCGCTAAGCTGCCATGATGAAACGCTTGCTGCGTATCGCGCCTTTCTTGCTACTGGTCGCTTGCGGTGGAAGCAAGAAGACGGTGGAGACCCCGGTGGTGACACCGGTGGAACAACGTCCCTCTTGGGTGGGTGCGCGCCCCTCTAGCGATGGCTACTACACAGGCATCGGCATGGCCAACAAGAGCCGACCCGATGTGCTGGAGACCGCAAAGAAGAACGCCCTGAACGACCTGGCCAGCGAGATCAGCGTGCGGGTGGAAGGGAACAGCCTGTTATACACGCTCGATCGCAAGAACCAGTTCGACGAGAGCTTCACGGGCACCATCAAGACCACCAGCAACGAGCAGCTCGAAGGCTTCGAATTGGTGGATTCTTGGGAGAACGCCACCGAATACTGGACTTACTACCGCCTTTCCAAAGCAGAGCACGCCCGGATCAAGGCCGAGAAGAAAGCGGGCGCCATACGCAACGCGCTCGATCTGCATGCACGCAGCAAGCAGAGCATCGGTAATGGTGATCTGCGCACCGCATTCGACCAGGAGCTTCGGGCCCTCTTGGCCATGAAGGAGTATTGGGGGGAGAACGATGCCGTGGAACTCGATGGTCGCCAGGTGCAATTGGTGAATGAGCTGTATGCCGAACTACAGAAGCTCACGAGCCAGGTGCGGCTGACCGCGCTTCCTGAACGCGCTGAACTCTCCTACGAGAATGGCTTTAAACGCGAACTCATGGTGAGTGCGGCCTATGCCAACGGCGGTGGCTTGCGCGACCTGGGCCAGTTGCCGCTGTTCATCACCTACCCAGGTACTGGGGGCAAGGTCACCGAGTTGAAGAACACCGATACCGAAGGCCGCGCTCGCACCACCGTGCAGCGCGTGGACCCAGGCGCGAAGCTGCAGGAAGTACTCGTGAAGCTCCACCTCGATGAGTTGATCAGCAGTGAACTGGATCGCGCTCTCGTTGGAGCACTGCTGGCCAGCTTGACCGCGCCGGAAGTGCATGTACCCATCGTCATGCGTATGCCGCGGGTGTTTATGCGTTCAAAGGAGACCAACCTGGGCCAACCCGTGGGCGATGCCGGAGTGGCTTCCGTGGTGCGCGAGGAGCTCACCACCAAAGGCTTCCGTTTCGTCGAGCGTGAAGGGGATGCCGACCTTATCCTGGACCTTTCCGCGAACACCCGGCAGGGGGGCGAGTCCAACGGGTTCTTCACCGCTTTCGTGGATGTGACCTATTCCTTCCGCGACCGCAAGACCCAAGAAGTGGTCTTCGAAGGCGGCAAACAGGGCGTGAAAGGCGTCCAACTGACCTACGAGAAGGCGGGCTTGGAGAGCTTCAAGAAGGCCATCCCCGACATCCGTAAAGAGCTCGTGCCCGGGATCATGAACGCTTTTAATTGAGGAATGACGGGCATTTCCGAAGTTTGGCACAGATCTGGCAAAACCCACAACAAGAGAAACCACCACCGGCGCCGCCGGTACAAGAACTCCCCAACCATGAAAACCACGAGCATGAACCGTTCCGTTACGGTGCTGATGACAGCCCTGATGCTGTCCGGCGCAATGACCGCCTGCAAGAAGAAGAAGGAAGTCGTGAACACACCCCCGCCTTCCGGTGAGACGGAAGTGAAGGTGGAGTGCTCCGGCCCCGAATACTTCACCAACGACAAGGTCTTCCGTGCGAACAACCTTGGTGAGAGCATGGACCAGGCCACTTCCAAGAAGAAGGCATTGGCCAACGCCCGCGCCGACCTCGCTAGCGCAATCAATACCCAGATCAAGGGTGTGATCGACAACTACGTGAACAGCCGCGAGATGAACAACAAGGAGGAAGTGGCTGAGCGTTTCGAGGGCCTCACCCGCGAAGTGGTCGATCAGAAGCTCACCGGCACCAAGACCATCTGCGAGAAGGTGATGAAGGTGAACGCCACCGGGAACTTCAAGACCTACGTGGCCATCGAGCTGAGCGCTCAAGACCTGCTCGCCGCCTACAACGAGCGCCTGAGCAATGACGAGCGCCTCCGCATCGACTACGACTACGAGAAGTTCAAGGAGACCTTCGAGGCAGAGATGAACAAGCTGAAGTGATCGTTTCAACGTTCAACTTCGGAAGACCCCGGGAAGTCCCCGGGGTCTTTCTTTTTCCAACCGGCCCACAGCGACCTTTGTACCATGGATAAACGCGCGCTCCTCCTTGGGTCTTTGGTCCTTTTCCTCGCCGTGGCGTTCGGTGCCTTCGGGGCGCACGGATTGAAGACCTATGTGGAGCCGGAGGCCTTGGCCCAATGGAAGACGGCCGTGGAGTACCAGTTCTATCATGGGCTTGGGCTGCTTCTTCTCGCCGGATTGGCGAGCAGCTTGCCCGTTGCGTCGATGCGACTGGTAAGGCTCTCGTTCACGTTCGGGATCCTCCTTTTCTGCGGGTCCATTTACCTGTTGGCCACGCGTGATGTGACTGGTCTGCAAGGACTTGCGCCCGTGCTTGGGCCTCTCACGCCGCTGGGGGGATTGTGCTTCATGGTGGGTTGGGCCACCCTGTTCATAACCGCTTGGCGCCGGGCTGACGATCGCTAGCATCGGGATCCCGCTTCCCCGTACTTTTGCCGTCCAATTCACAATTCCACAAGGAACATGAACGAATTCGGTCATAAACCGAAGAACGCCGACCTCGCGAAGGTGGGCCTGGGCAAAGTGGGCGAGATCTACTGGAACCTCGAACCCGCTGAACTGGTGGAGCAATCCATCGTGAGCGGCCAAGGGGTGCTCGCCGATAGTGGCGCACTGGCCATCGATACCGGCGAATTCACCGGCCGCAGTCCCAAGGACAAGTTCTGCGTGAAGGACGCCAAGACGGAGAACACCGTGTGGTGGGGCGATGTGAACTTCCCCTTCACCCCCGAGAACTTCGACCACCTGCAAGATCGGATGGCCGCCTACCTGCAAGGCCGCGAAGTGTTCGTGAAGGACTCTTACGCCTGCGCTGATCCCACGTTCAAACTGAACATCCGTGTGGTGGCCGAATACCCGGCTAGCGCCATGTTCGCCGGTAATATGTTCCTGCGCCCGACCAAAGCGGAACTGGAAAGCTTCGACCCCGAGTGGCACATCATCTGCGCCCCGGGCTTCCATGCCGACCCGGCCAAGGACGGCACTCGCCAGCACAACTTCGCGGTGCTCAACTTCACCAAGAAGATGATCCTCATCGGCGGCACTGGCTACACCGGCGAGATCAAGAAGGGCATCTTCACCGTACTGAATTACGTACTGCCCGAGGAGCGCAAGGTGCTCAGCATGCACTGCAGCGCCAACATCGGCAAGGGTGGCGACACTGCGGTGTTCTTCGGTCTGAGCGGCACCGGCAAGACCACCTTGAGCGCTGACCCCGAACGCGCCCTGATCGGCGACGATGAGCACGGCTGGAGCGACAAGGGCGTGTTCAACTTCGAAGGCGGCTGCTACGCCAAGTGCATCGACCTGAGCCAGGAGAAGGAGCCCCAGATCTGGGAGGCCATCAAGTTCGGTTCCATCCTGGAGAACATCGTGTTCGAAGAAGGCACCACCAAGGTGGACTTCACCGATGGGTCCAAGACCGAGAACACACGTGTGAGCTACCCGATCGACCATATCGCTGGTGTGGCGAAGCCGAGCGTGGGCGGGCATCCGACCAACATCTTCTTCCTCACTTGCGACGCTTATGGCGTGTTGCCTCCCATCAGCAAACTGAGCCCTGGACAGGCCATGTACCACTTCATCAGTGGTTACACCGCCAAGGTCGCCGGTACGGAAGCCGGAGTCACCGAGCCCCAGAGCACCTTCAGTGCCTGCTTCGGCAAGGCCTTCCTGCCGCTGCATCCCACCAAATACGCCGACATGCTCGGTGAGAAGATGAAGCAGCACAACGTGCGCGTTTGGCTGGTGAACACCGGCTGGAGCGGCGGTAGCTATGGCACCGGCGAGCGCATGAAACTGAAGTTGACCCGGGCCATGATCACCGCTGCGTTGCGTGGTGAGTTGGATACGGTGGGGTACAGCGAGCATCCTGTGTTCGGGGTGAGTTTCCCCACCTCGTGCCCCAATGTCCCCGCAGAAGTGCTCGACCCGCGCGCAACATGGAAGGACAAAGCCACTTACGACGCCACGGCGGAGAAGCTGGCTAAGCAGTTCAACGACAACTTCGCCAAGTATAGCCAGGGCGCCAGCGCTGAGATACTCGCAGCCGCACCGCGTTCCACCGCGAAGGTCTAATGGGTACAACGAACAAGGCCCCTTCACCCGCCGCGGTGGAGGGGCCTTGCAATGGATGGTGGCATCGGATCTGTGAAGTGAGCGATACAATGAGGCAGAAGGGAATCGTACGTGTGCTCGGGATGGCCTTTGGCTTCCTGCTCTTGACCATGTGTGAAGTAGCGGGGCAGTCCTATCATGACAAGGTGCTCTATCCGGAGAGGCTGCGCGACGATGTGGAGTTGTTGCGGTCGGCCATCCATGAAGCTCATCCTGATCCCTATCGGTACCATACCAAGGCTGAACTGGACGCGATCTTCGATCAAGTCCGCGATTCCATCACTCGGACCATGTCGGTCGTGGAATTCGAGCAAGCCCTGGTGCCCATTTTCCGCGGCGTGGGTGATGCGCACTGCTATGCGGACCGGCCACCTTCCGTGGTGAACGCACTGGACCGCGAGGCAAGCTTGTTGCCGCTGCAGGTCCGCATATTGCCCGAAGGGGTTTTCGTGGAGGAGGAATTGAAGGGTTTCCGCAGTATACCGGTGGGAAGCCGCGTGGTCTCCATCAATGGGAACCCCATTGAGGCGATAATAGAGCGCTTGATGGCCACGGTTGTCTGTGATGGAGCCAACCGCTCCTACGCCGAACGGGTGGTGGAGCGTGAGTTCAATGTGCGATATAACCTCTATGTGGAGCAGTCCAGCACCTACAAGGTCGCCTTTGTGGGCCCGGACAAGCTTCCGGGTGAGCGAACGGTCTTCGCGATGACCGGTGAACAGATCACGAGCACGCGTAAGCCGAAGGGTACGGGTCTGCTTCCTTGGGGTTCCACCTGGCATGCCGATCACGACGTGCTTTGGGTGAACATGCGGACGCTGGATAGTGATAGCCTTGCCCAGGCAGACCAGCGTCCTGATCGGTTCCTCCAAGCCATGCTGAGCGAGGCCCAGAAAAGCAAGGTGCGCACCCTGGTGATCGACCTACGCGGAGCTGGCGGTCGAGAGTTGGCCATGGCCGAACTCGTGTTCTCCTCCATCGCGAAGACACCGTTCAAGGTACTCGATGGCATGGTGGTGCGCAGCATCGCCCCGCCGGCACCTCGTGCATCCGTGGCAGTGCCCGAAGAATTCTATGCCACCACCAACTCGCGTTTCTTGCTCGCGGGCCAGGGCGATTACAGACTGCCCGAGACCGATAGCCGCCTCTCTGAGCACCTACCCATGACCAAAGCTTTCAGTGGCAAGTTGTACGTGCTTTGCGACGGGTACACACGCGATGCGGCGGCCGCATTAGTGATGATGGTGCGCCGCACCAAGCGAGGACGCGTGGTAGGCGAGGAGACGGGGTCGAACGCGTTCGGCTTCACCGGTGGGCCGCGATGGACCATCACGGCTCCGGGTTCTGGCCTACGCTTCCAAGTGCCACTCTTGAAGTACATCCCCGCAGGACGTGGCGAGGGTCCTATGGATCGTGGCGAGCAGCCTAACCACCAAGCCTATCAGACAGCGGCTGGTGTAGTGCGTGGCCAGGATAGGATCAGATCCTCGCTGCTTGAAATGATCAAGGAGTTGGAATGATCGGAAAGGCCATAGGAGCTTTAGGTCTGCTCTTCCTCTTCAGCTGTGGGCAAGGAACAGGAACGCCTGCCATGGAAGCGGGTTGGTCCAGCGTGCCGAACGCTTACGCGCGTTACTTCGAATTGCAGGTACGGGGTGCGGAGCGTCGGTTGGTGGTCTTCGGCCCCGAAGGGCGTACGGATACCGTGGGGAAGTACCGTTTCCGCGGCCCTGCGGATGGACAGGGCGCGTTGTTCCCGCCCACCGATCGCACAGTGGTATTGAGCACCACGCATCTGCCCTATTTCAGTGCATTGGATGCGGTGGATCGCGTGGTGGGCACCGCACACACCGCCCAGGTCCGTGATCCACATTTCAGCGATGCGGTGCGCGCAGGAAAGACGAAAGAGGTGGCACGTGCGGACGGTGTGGACCGTGAGGTGCTGATGGCCTTGGATCCGCAAGTGATCTTCGATCATCCATTCGGGAGCGAACAACGGAAAGCGATCACGACCATCCCAGTGGTGAACGTGACGGAATACCTCGAACAGCATCCACTGGGTCGCGCCGAATGGTTGCGATTCTTCGGGATGCTGCTGGGCAAGGAAGACCGGGCGGACAGCCTTTTCGCCGCGATCACGCATCGTTACGAATTCGTGCGTGGCACCAAGGCACATTTGCCTTCCTTGCCGACCGTGTTGTTCGCGAGCCATTGGGAAGGTGTCTGGTTCGTTCCTCCCGGCAATAGCTACATGGCCACCTTGATCGCTGATGCGGGTGCGCGCTATGTCTACGCGGACTCCATGGCCAACGGCAACATCGCATTGCCTTTGGAGCGCTTGTTGATCCAAGGCGATACCATCGATCATATCGGCGTGCTGCTGGCTTATCCCGGCCGCGTGGACAAGGCGGTGCTCGCTGGCGGCGATACGCGCGTGATGGCGTTGGGATCCGTACGGAATGGTGCTTTCGTTGGGAACAGCGCGACCAGCGACCTCTTCGGACAGGCCTTGTTGGAACCCGATGTGGTCTTGCGCGACCTCCGGTGCATCTTCCACCCGGGCACTTGCACGGGGCGGACAGGCACCTACTTCAAGGCGCTGCCTTAGATCGGCACACCTGCTCGGCGATACACGAACCCCATGAGCCAGGCCGGTCCGATCATCAGGAATTGGAGGTCGTCCAAGAAGCTGGGTTTCTTCCCTTCCACCTTGTGCCCGTAGAACTGGCCGATCCAAGCGGCCACGAAAAGCACGACACAGATCGCCCACAACGGCCAAGGGGCGTGAACGTCGAGGTAGTTGCACACCGCCAGGCAAAGGGCGCTCCAAAGCATCATGCCAATGGCGATGGTGATGGAAAGGCGCACGTAGAAATAGGCGACGAAGGCCAGTGCGACATACGCCATGGTATGCGGCCCCACGAAAGGAGGTGCCGCCGGTAGCGGTATGCTGTACAGCAGCCCCACCACGCAGAAGTAGATCACCGGTACGCAGATCCAATGGATCGCTTTGTTGGTGGGGTTCTGATGACTGACACCGTACGCATCGAACCAGTCCTGCATGCTGCGTGCTGCCATGGCCTAGAGGTATCGCTCTTCGTGGATGTCGCAATGATGTTCGGCGTGACCGGCTGCGATGAACCCCAGTTGCTCCACGCTCACTTTGTTGCCACTGGCTAGGCCTGCACGAGCCATCATCACCGGGGTGAAGCTGGTGAAGAGCGCAACGGTGCTGGCTCGGACGGCCTTATGCTCGGCCAGGATCGCGCTAAGTGGCAACCGATCGGCTTCCGAGGCCGGGGTGAATTCCTTCTCCTCGAACGGTGGCAGGGCGGTGGCATCGTTCCGTGCGAACCGCAAGGCGCGGTACGTGAAGATGCGCTCGCAATCGTTCAGGTGTTGGAGCACCTCCTTGATGCTCCATTTACCCGGTGCATAGCGGTACAGGCCTCGCTCTTCACGGATGGCGCCGAAAAGCGCGATCGTCCGCGTCAGGGCGTTCTCTTGAGCTTCGAGTACGGTGTTCCCGCGCGCTTTCCGCAGGTAGTTCTGCAGGTACGGGGGCAGTTCGGTGGAGCGTGTCGACGCCATCATGCCGAAAAGATAACGTGCCGGTCGTATCAGTCCACCGGTTTCACCAGGTAGGATGTCGGTACCCCGGCCAGTTCACGGAGCACTTTCAACCAGCCATTCCAGCTTCGCCACCAGCGGCCTCGTTGCAGTTCGGGATCCTCGATGCACCGGACCCCCACCGTCACTCCATCGCCACAGGCCGTGCGAAAGGCGATACGTGATCGACGCGCGTGGATGCCGAAGGAGATGATGTCCACTTCATCGATCCCAGTGGTACGAGCTTCTTGCGCGAAGCGTTGAGCGTTGGCCCATGTCCGGCTTTCGCCCAGCATCACCGTGGGCAGTCTTACGATCCTGGTCGCTGGTGTTCCCGCCATAATCAGGGCTTCCGCAGTGGCATCGGCATAGGATGGTGTACCAGGGGTGCGGCTGCCATCCGCCCGATGGATGGTGACCGATCGTTGTAACGCATGCAGGTTGATGCCTTCGATCTTGGTGTAGAGCAAGAACAGGAGCTCCCAGGTCTTATCCGGAAAACCCCCATGAACGGGCGTGAACCGGAGCTCTTGAACCGGTTCTTCGATGAGGATCGATCGGTCGTAGCAGGTATCCGTGAGGCTATCTAGTAGTAGGGTCGTGGAGGAGGACCATACATGGAGCTCAGTATTCTTCCCACCACAAGCGTTCACGACCAACTTTCCGGTCATCGGTCGCTGCAACTCCACCACCACGGTATCGCCGAGGCGCAAGGTGTACGAGAAATTGCGCGGTGTTCCAGTGATGAATATGCGATCATACCCGCCATCACGAAGCATCGTATGCACCTCGGACATGTAGATGTGATCGATCCAACCCTCCACCACAGCGGTACGCGCACCGCTCGGCTCGTTGACGGCCAGAAAGGGGAAGGAGAGGGCAACGACCAGCGCTGCGGTACACAGTCCGCCCACCAGGATCAAGGTCCAACGGAAGAGCCTTCCCATGTTCAGTTCTCGTCGGCGAGGGCTTCGCGCAACTCCAACAGTTCCGCCCGGGCCTTCCGATCACCGGTGACCAAGCATTCGAGCGCACCGGCATCGCAGGTGCTCATGGCCTCTTGGGTATGGCCAAGCTCAGCCTGTATCAGGGCGAGCTGGTAGTAACTGGCGATGTGCTTCGGTTCTTCGGCCAGAATGGCTTTCAGGCCATTCATCGCCACTTCCATGTCCCCGGCGCGCTTCAACTCTAGGGCGATGGCATAGCGGATGAACAGATCGCCCGGTTCTTCGATCAGCATCTGGCGCAACTGGGCAAGGCGTTCGGCGCTCATGGTTGAATGAGCGCGAAAGTACCTGTTAACGGCATGGTCAGATACCACCCGGGGGCCTGCAACCTTTCCGCCACGTGCTCGTAGAATGCACGCGCATGCTCTCCCGTCTTCATCCCTTCACCGCGCTCGGTTCACTACTGGTCGGGATCGCGGTCATCGTTTGGCCCTTCGGTTTGGGCGTTGTCCCGCTGGTGGCCTTGGTCCTTGCATATGGGTTCACCCTGCTGGAATTCAAGAAGTACACCAGCAATTTCCAGTTCGCCATGATCCTGATCGCCGGAACCTTGCTGGGTATCGGTCTGGATCTTCGGCACGCTGAATGGCCCTGGTTCACCGTTGCACTGCTCATCGCTGGATCGGCCACCATCGCACGCCAGGCGTTCATGACGCATTTCACCTACGTCAACTGGCTGTGGGTGGACACGGGTAAATCCGTGATCGCTTGCGCCCTGTACTTGGCAGCCATTTGGGGCACGGCCTTCAATTGGGAGACCTGGCTGCTGCCCTTGCTGCCGCTCGGTTTCGCCATCGGATTGACGTTCAGCTACGTGCAGGATGCCATGCAGATGCGGAAACGTACACGGTTCGGATACCGCGTCCAACTCGGGAAACCCGCACCGGACTTCGAATTGCCTGACCAGAACGGTAACCTGGTGAAGTTATCGGACTACCGGGGTCGACATCCCGTTCTGCTCATATTCGTGCGTGGCGACTGGTGTCCTGGATGCCACATGATGTTGCGGACCTATGAGCGGAACCGCTTGAAATTCCTTGAGAAAGGGATCCATGTGCTCGGTGTCGGACCCGATGACATCAGCGTGAACAAGGACATGGTACAGCGTATCGGTGTGGCCTACAAGATGCTCTCCGATGACCGGCAACAAGTGAGCACCCAATATGGGGTGGTGTACAACAATCCGATCATCGAGCTCAGCATCGATTATGCCGAGGGCATTCCTCTGCCGGCCTCGTTCCTCGTGGATGTGGATGGCGTGATCCGGTACGTTTCCCGTCCTGATCGTGTGGGTGAATTCCTCGATCCGGCGCTGATCTTCGGCGTGCTCGATGGCATCCCCGCAACAACCAAGATGGCATGGAGCTGACCGTTCTACTCGCCTACGGCGCGCTGCCAGCGATATTCCTGGGCGCTGCTGCCGCCATCTCCTTCGCCTATAACAAGCTTCACGCCCGGAACACGCAAAGTGAACGCGACCGCGATAGTTACCTGAGCGTACTTGAAAGCAGCAACGATGCGCTCTTCGTGATCAACTTCGTGAACGGGCGTATCCACCAAGCCAATGCCAAAGCCTCCGAACTCCTGGGGCTTACGAACGAGGAGCTCACGCAACGCACCATTTTCCAACTCCACCCCAAGGAATTCTGGCACCGCAGTGCCACGCGTATCGCCGATGCCTGGGAGCAGAACGGGCTGGTCTACGAGGATATCCCCATGCTCGCGGCCAGTGGAGAGGTGATCGCGGTGGAGAGCAGCGCGCGTGTGAGCAGTTACAAAGGTGATCCGGCCATCATTCTCTTCGCGCGCGACATCCGCGATCGACTTGAGCTGCAAGGGCGGGTCGCTGCACAACAGTCGCTCGTTCGTGAACAGAACGAGCAGTTGCTCTCCAGTATCCGGTATGCGCAACGCATTCAACGAGCGGTACTACCCGAAGCCGAGCAGTTGCAAGAACTCATTCCGGAATCCTTCATCCTCTTCAGGCCACGCGATATCGTGAGCGGTGATCTCTATTGGTTCGCCGAACACCAAGGCAAGATCATCGTGGCGGCTGCGGATTGCACAGGGCATGGCGTTCCGGGTGCGCTTCTGAGCCTGATCGGTGCTTCGCTGTTCGAGGAGATGGTCAAGGAAAAGGGACTAAGTGATCCGGGTGCGATCCTGGATGGTGCGCGACTGGGTATGATCCAGGCCTTGAGCAAGCAGGACGGCTCGACCGAGCAGCAGGATGGGATGAACGTGTCCATCGTCGTGCTGGACAAGTCCACCCGAGCGGCAACCTATGCAGGCGGTTTCGCACCGCTCTATGTCGTTCGCAATGGCGAGCTGATCGAACACAAGGGGGATCGAATGCCCATCGGACCCTATATGGGGTCGGAACGTGCCTTCGCCACCGAAGTGTTGGACCTTCTTCCCGGTGATCGGCTCTTCCTCTTCTCCGATGGCCTGCAGGATCAGTTCGGTGGCGAACACGGCCGGAAGTTGAAGTCCAGCGGACTGAAACAGTGGCTGGTGGAGACCTCGACGATGCCAATGGATGATCAATACCAGGCCATATCGGATCGTTTCCGACTTTGGAAAGGCAAGGAGGAGCAGGTGGATGATGTCCTCCTGATCGGTCTACAGGTGTGATCAGCGCAACGCCTCGGAAAGGCTGCTCACCGTCCGGTGTACTTGTGCCAGGAACAGTACCTGCGGACCGGAAGGGCGGACCACGGCCACGGACAGCTGCTGTTCCATAATCCTGGCCGCATCATCCGGGCCACCGCCCACCACGAGCACATCGGTCATCGCGGAATCGAGCATGCCGGCACGTTGGAAGGCTCTGCGATCATGACCGATCATCCACGTGGTGGCCGCTTCCGGATGGAAAACCGGAATGCAGTAAGCGAGGAACTGCGCACTGTACGGATCGTTACCGCGCAGGATGAAGATCCCGTCCACATCGTTCACGTTGGCCACGTCCACCACTGATCGGCAGTACTCCTTGATGCGTGCGACTTCCCAGGTACGAACGGGAAGGCCTTCCTGCTCGGCGAATTCCGTGGCGTAGGTCGTTGAGGCCTGCGACATCCGAATACCGGAATGAACGATCGCAGTCAGGATGATCCCGATGATCACGAAGTGCTTAGCGGGTGGCTTCCAATCCACATGAGCCCATGCCCAGGCCAGCACCAGCGGCATGCCGATGAACACGCGCACTAAGGGGAAAAAGATGGAGGCCGAACCATCGTGCACCTTGGCGAAACAGAAACTGAACAGGATGAGAGCGATGGTGGCGAGCACCGCGAGTGCTACGGAGACTTTACGTTGAGCACCGAGGACGATACCGGCGACCAATAGCAGTAGTGGTGCGAAGGCCGCGTGCTTCCCGAAGAAGGGCGCTGTCCAGGCGAAGTGGATGTCCAAGCGCTTGAACGCCTCTTGGATCAGGTATGGTTTGAAGTGCAGCCGCCAATCGAAGATGGTGTTCACCACCTGGGCCTCTTGCGCCTGGAAGAACCAGCGGGCACCCACCCACAGCAGAAGGGCGGGTAACATCCCCAAGGCCATGGCTGACCACACCTTGAGGTCGCGTCTTTCGCTCAGGATGTGGTGCACACCGATCGGCACGGCCACCAGTGCGGCGTTCGGATTCACGAAGACCGCCACGCCAAGCACCAACATCAGCCAGAACCCACGAGCAAAAGATGGGGTGCACCGCCAAGCCAACGGGACGAAGGCCAACACGGCGATGCCGTTCAAGGCGGTGATCTGTAATCCATGTTCCACCGGTAGCAGGAGAGGCATGGCGGCAAAGAGCAGGGCTGCCCCGTATTCCTTGCGCGAGCGATGATGGAATGCGAAAGCGAGGTAAGGGGCGATCCCGAAGAGCGCGAACAGGATGGCGACCGTGCTGATAGGGTCGGCACCGAGGCGGACGAATGGTGCAGCCAGCAAGGCTTCCAGCATCACTCCGTAATCCTGACCATAGAAGAACGGCTCATGTAAGATGCCCTGCGCATAATCCGTTGTGGCAAGCCAGACCACGGCCAGGTCATCACTCGCGTAGCCAATGGTCGTCCGCAACAGCCAAGCCCGATCGACCAGCACGACCAGGACGATCAGTGCGAACGCCCAACGAGATATCCGTTCAGCGGTTGGCGTGGACATGCGCGATCACACGTTCAGGTTCTGGCGGGCAATAGGCCCAGTATGCATCGCGTCGCAACCAGGTCAACTGGCGCTTGGCATAGTTGCGTGTATGTTGTTTGATGGCGTCCACTGCTTCGGTCAGCGCTACGGATCCATCGAAGTGCTGGAAGAGTTCCGTGTAGCCCACGGTGCGCAGCGCATTCAAGTCGCGGTGGGGGAGAAGTCCGCGTGCTTCTTCCAGGAGTCCTTCCGCCATCATCCGGTCCACGCGTTCGTTGATCCGAGTATACAGCTGGTCACGCTCCAGGTCCAGCGCGATGCGGATGATCCTCACGTCATCGCGGTATTGGGGCGTTGTGCGTTGTTCGCTGTACGGACGACCCGTGGCTTGACACACTTCCAACGCACGGATCACGCGGTGCGGATTGTTCCGATCGATGCGGGCATGGGTCTCCGGATCCAACCGCTTCAATTCATGCAACAGCGGTTGCAGGCCTTCCTGCTTGTAGCGTTCCTGGATGCGTTCGCGGATCTCGGGGCGCCCTGCTGGCAGTGGGTCAAGACCTTTGATGAGCGCGTCGATGTAGAGTCCGCTTCCTCCGACCAGTACGGCTGTGCCGTGCTTCTCCAAGAGCTCCTGCAGGACAGGCTCGGCAGAACGGGCGAAGGCGCCGGCGCTCCAGGTTTCCTCCAACTCCAAATGGCCGAGGAAATGATGGGGGACGCCCTGTAGTTCGTCCTCGCTCGGCTTCGCCGTGCCGATGCGCATGGCCCGGTAGAACTGACGCGAGTCCGCACTGATCACTTCGGTGTCTATCGATCGGGCCAAGGACGCAGCCACGTGGGTCTTACCCGAAGCCGTCGGTCCGCCGATCACCACCAGCGTACCCTTGGTCATCACCGGAATTCCTCGCCGAGGTCGTCGATGTTGCCGTGGCCGAATTCGTCGTGATCCTCGCCACCTTCCTCATCACCCCATTCCTCGTCGTCGTCGTAGGCGTGTTCTTCGTCACCGATGGCGTAAGGGTCATCAGGCAGGATGCCTGCGGTGAGGTCGTCCTCCTTGGAATGCTCGTCCGGCGCGGTGCCCATGCTCATCACCACCCGCGGATACTGCACTCCCGCTTCTGGGTCGCTCGCGTGGATCAGCTCCACCATGAACATCCACATATGCAGGAAGTCGTAGGCGTAGATGAAACGCTGGTCGGTGCTGCGGATGTGATCGCTGATGTACACCTGATCCATCAAGGCCGGCACATCACCATCTTCGGCGAAACCCAGGTCCGCGAGCGGGATCTCCGGGCCTTTGTCCCAGGCTTCGTCACTCACATAAAAGCTCGCCATCTCCTGGCCGATGAACGCGAACGCATCCTTGATGGCGGTGTGCAGGTCCAGGAAGGTCTGTTCACTGCCGATCTCGATGTCGCGGAAGGCCTCGCTTTCGTGATCGATCAGGACGCGGAAACGGTAGATGCGCATTAGCTCGTGGGGCGGTTGGCTGGAGCAGGGGGCGTAACCGCCTGTGCAGCAACAAATTTAACGATCATGCGCGGAACCTGCGGGCGCTTCGGAACAAGTTGACCCACTAGCCCTCTATTTGCCGGGGTCCTGGATCGGTCAGCACCACCGGTTCCACGCCCAGTTTCCGGCCCGTAGCGAGCATGAGCATCCACGCTTGACCACGTTCGTTCTGGATGTCACCGTCCATGATCGCATCCTTGATGATGGTCTTGATGTCGCCGATCAGCTTGCAGGGCGGGATGTTGAACGCGTGCATGATGTCTTCCCCGGTTATGGGCGGTTGGAAGTTGCGCACGCGGTCCTTTTCCTCCACGTCCTTCAACTTCTGCATCACCAGCTCGTAGTTGCGCAGGTAGCGATCCTTCTTCTTCTCGTTCTTGCTGGTGATGTCCGCCCGGCACAGGATCATCAGGGCGTCGATGTCATCCCCGGCATCGAAGAGCAGACGACGAACGGCGCTGTCCGTCACCTCTTCCTTGGTGAGTGCGATGGGGCGGAGGTGAAGGGCCACCAGCTTCTGCACGAACTTCATCTGGTCGTCCAGCGGCAGTTTCATCCGCCGGAAGATGCCCGGGACCATGCGCGCGCCCTTGTCCTCGTGCCCATGGAAGGTCCAGCCGTGGCCGGGCTCGAAGCGCTTGGTCTTCGGCTTGGCGATGTCGTGCAGGATGGCGCCCCACCGCAACCACAGGTCATCGCTCTTCTCGCACACGTTGTCCAGCACTTGCAGGGTGTGGTAGAAGTTGTCCTTGTGGCCCATGCCGAACTTCTCCTCGGCGCCGCTTAGTTCCACGAATTCGGGGAAGAACTCCTGCAGCAGCCCGCTGTCGCGCAGGAGGATGAACCCGATGCTCGGCTTCGGCGTGAGGATGATCTTGTTCAGTTCAGTGTGGATGCGTTCGGCACTGATGATCTCCAGGCGTTTCGCATTCCGCTTGATCGCCTCGAAGGTGTCGGGGTCGATGGTGAAGCCGAGCTGGTTGGCGAAACGCACGGCCCGCAGCATGCGCAAGGGGTCGTCGCTGAAGGTGATGTCCGGGTCCAGCGGCGTTCGAATGAGGCCTTGGTCCAAGTGAAGGATGCCCCCGAAGGGATCCACGAGCGCACCGAGGCTGCCTTGGTTGAGCGAAATGGCCAGCGCGTTGATGGTGAAGTCGCGCCGCAGCTGATCATCTTGGATGGTACCGGGCTCCACCTCGGGCTTGCGGCTGTTGCGGCTGTAGCTCTCCTTGCGTGCACCCACGAATTCCACCTGGATCTCGCCGTACATGAACATCGCCGTGCCGAAGTTCTTGAAGACGTGCACCGGCTCCGCCTTCAGCCGTTTCGCCACGGCTTGAGCGAAGGAGATGCCATCGCCCTCCACCACGAAGTCGATGTCCTTGCATGGGCGACCGATCAGCCGATCCCGCACATAACCGCCGATGGCGAACGCGGGAATGTCCTGCTTCGCGGCTTCCTCTGCCACGGCCCTGAACAACGGCTCGCCCACCACGCCATCGAGGCGGGCGGGGTCCACGGTGTAGGGGGAGTGGCGCATGAGAGACGATTAGCTGATCTTCCGATGTGCGGATGAGCTGATGGAAAGCCTCCTTGTTGGAAGGGCGGCAAAAGTAGGTTCTGAGGTTGGTAGACGAGACCTCTCAAACAATGTCGAGTTGGATGAGTGATAAATTTGATGAATGAAGTTCCGCGTGCTCGTCATTTGCTTAGGGTCGATTTCTATTGCACAGGGTGTCAGCGGACAACATACGCCGATCGAAACTTGCGTGCCAGAAGGTGAAGAGGTGTATTCGATAGTTGAACAGATGCCTCGCTTCCCGGGTGGCGAAGCAGAACTCTTTAGGTATCTGGGAAAGGCGTTATCGATCCCACGCGATGCTGGTGATGAGAATCCACCAAGTAGGCTTCATGTTTCTTTCGTAGTACTTCACGATGGCAGAATCTGCGGGGTGGAGGTTTTGCGCGGCGGTTCAACGGCACTGGTAGATCAGGTACGAACTATGATCTACGCTATGCCGACATGGGAGCCGGGTCTACAACGTGGCAAGCCGGTGAATGTGCGTTATTCTCTCCCGATACACATCCACTGGAAGTAAGGGACGATGTATCTGTCCTTTCGATTCAACTGGCAAGTTGAACAACCTGTACCCCCTCCGCACACCTGAAATGCCCCTTCGGACAAGCCTTGTACCCATGTAGTCCACAGGGCCGGCAGTCCAGCTTCTCTTTGGTCTCCACCACACGACCGTTCTCCCGCAGCGGACCGAAACCGAAGGCAGGCACCGTGCTGCAGAACACCGCGGTGACCGGGGCGTTCATGGCGCTGGCGATGTGGAGCGGCGCACTGTCGTTCACGTAGTTCATCGCGGCACCTACCATCAGCGCGGCACTGGCGAGCAGGGAGAGTTCCTCCGAAAGGTCGTGGCCGCGGCCTGCTGCTTTGATGATCCGCTGGCAGAGCGGGCCATCACTGGGGGCCCCGATCAGGAAGACGTGCATGTCCACGGGCAGGGCCTTGATCAACTCGATCCACCTGTGCTCGGGCCATTGTTTGGTGAACCACACGCTGGCCGGCGCGATGGTGACATAAGGGCCCTGGCCTTCGGTGTATTGGTATACCAATCGCTCCGCGACCGCACGGGCCTCGGAGGTGGGGTAGAGTAGAGGCCATGGTCTGTTCCCATCCGTGAGGTGTGCCACCAGGGCGTTGAGGCGGTCCACTTCGTGCCGTCCGTCGCCGATGACGTGTTCCACGGTGCGCGTGAACAGGAAGCTCAAGGGATTCTTGTCGTAGCCGATCTTCTCCTTCCCACGCGCCAGCACTGTCATCAAGCCGGTGCTGAAGAATCGTTGAGCGTTGATGATGTGGTCATACCTGTTCTGGCGCAGTTGGCGGATCAACCGGAAGAGCGCGCGTGTCTTGCCTTCGCGCTTGTTCCACACATGCAGCGTATGGATGAACGGATGCCCGGTGAAGAGGCCATCGTTGCCCTTGCGCACCACGAGGTCGATGCGCGCGTCCGGGTAGAACGCATGTAGTTTCTCCAAGATGCTAGTCACCAGCACGGCATCGCCGAGGAATGCGGTCTGTATGACGAGGATGCGCTTCACTCTTCGGTCAACGTGATCATCACTTTGTCGATCCTGTGCCCGTCCATATCAAGCACTTCGCCGTTGAAGCGAAGGTCCGTGATGCGGTCGCCGGGGGAGGGGATGTGGTCCAGTTTGCTGAGGAAATAGCCGGCCACCGTGGTGTAGCTCGTGCTCTCCTGATCCATCACTTCGGCACCCAAGTGCGCATTGAGGTCGCCGATGAGCACCTGGCCGCCCACGAGGTAGCTGCCGTCGGCGCGTTTCACGATCTCCGGTGCGGCATCCTCATCCTCCTCAGGAAGGTCGCCCACGATGGCTTCGGTGAGGTCGTGCAAGGTGACCAGGCCCTCGAACCCGCCATGTTCATCCACCACGATGGCGATGTATTGCTTGTTCTTCTTGAAGAGCTTCAGGATGTTGAAGGCGCCGGCGCTTTCAGGTACGATGATCGCCGGACGCACCACGTCACCGATCTTGAAACCCGGTGTGCCGGAGCGTTCCAACAGGTCGCGCACATCCAAGGTGCCTTCGATCTCTTCCATCCGACCACGACACACGGGATACTTGGAGCGGTAGCTGTCCTTCACCTGGGTGATGATGGTCTCCAAGGGCTCGGTGCTATCGATCCACTCCACCTCGCTGCGGTGGGTCATCAAGGTCTTGGCCACGTGCTCGCTGAAGCGGAAGAGGTTCTGGTGCGCTTCGGATTCCTGCCTGTCGAGCACACCCTGCGTATTGGCCGTGCGGATGATCGCGCGTAGCTCTTCTTCGCTCAAGCGATCGCTGTCGTTCTCCTTTACCGGGATCAGCTTCATGATCAATGAGGTGCTCACCGAGAGCAGCTTGACGATGGGGTAGGTGGCCAGCGTGAAGGCGCGGATGATGGGCGCACTGAAGAGCGCGATGCGTTCGGGATCGCTCATGGCGAGCGTCTTCGGCACCAATTCGCCCACCACGATAGTGAAGTAGGTGATGCCGCCGATGACCACGATGAGCGCCACGTTGTGCGCGAAGGGCGCAATGCTCGGCCAATCCTTGAGCACGGCCTGCAGGTCGTCCGTGAGCGCTGCACCACCATACGCACCGCTCACGATGCCGATCAAGGTGATGCCAACTTGCACCGAGCTGAGGAATCCCTCGGGGTTGGCGAGCAGTTTCTGGATGGTCTTGGCGCGCTTGCTGCCCTTGTCTGCCAAGGCCTGAATGCGCGAAGGTTTCACGCTGACCAAGGCGATCTCGCTCAGCGAGAAGAACCCATTGACGAGCGTGAGGATGACGATGACGAGGATCTCCATGGGCTAGACGGCCACGCTGTGTTCGCGCAGCGCGTCGTTCAACGAGGTCTTCTTGTCGGTGCTCTCTTTGCGCTGCCCGATGATCAGGGCGCATGGCACACCGTATTCGCCGGCCGGGAAACGTTTGGGCACGGTGCCGGGGATCACCACCGAGCGCGGCGGAACGAAGCCTTTCATTTCCTGGGGTGCGGGGCCCGTGATGTCGATGATACGTGTGCTGGCGGTGAGCACCACGTTGGCCCCCAGCACGGCTTCGGCACCTACGCGCACACCTTCCACCACGATGGCGCGCGAGCCGATGAAGCAGCCATCCTCGATGATCACCGGGGCGGCCTGCACGGGTTCGAGCACCCCACCGATGCCCACACCACCGCTCAGGTGTACGTGTTTGCCGATCTGCGCACAGCTGCCCACTGTAGCCCAGGTGTCCACCATGGTGCCTTCATCCACATAGGCGCCGATGTTCACATAGCTCGGCATCAGGATGGTTCCTGGGGCGAGGTAGGCGCCATACCGGGCTACGGCATGCGGCACCACGCGCACGCCCAACTGGGCATAACCGCGCTTCAATTCCATCTTGTCGTGGAATTCGAGCGGGCCCGCTTCCAAGGTCTTCATGCCCCGCGTGGGGAAGTACAGGATCACGGCCTTCTTCACCCAATCGTTCACCGTCCAAGCGCCCAGGCCGTTCACCGGAGGATCGGCCACGCGCAGTTCGCCTTTGTCCAGCAGTTCAATGGTGTGCTCGATGGCCTGCACCACCCGACTTTCCTTCAGCAGGCTGCGGTCTTCCCACGCCTGTTCGATCTCTTGCCGCATCGGTCTGCCTCCCGTGGGATTGTACGGGGGAACTGCAAAGGTGCTCAGTAACGGGGAAACAGGACCTTCCGGGTGGATCTTGCGTTGATCCATGGGCTTTGACCGCGGTCTTCATCCGGCCATCGTTCCAGGGAAACTGCGTATCCTGCGCTCGTATTCGCCAGTATGCCACGCGTCATCGCCATCGACTTCGGACTGAAACGCACCGGCCTGGCCGTGACCGACCCGTTGCGGATCATCGCCACCGCACTCGCCACCGTGCCTTCGGAAGAATTATTGGACCATTTGCGGACCTACCTCGCGAAGGAGCAGGTGGACGGCTTCGTGGTCGGGCTACCCAAGCATTTGGATGGCAAGCCGATGGATATCGCCGCCAACGTACACGCCCTGGTGGAGGTGTTGCAGAAGACCTTTCCCCAGTGTTGGGTGGAGACCGTGGATGAGCGCTTCACCAGCAACATGGCCCAACAGATCTTGCTCAGCAGCGGCAAAGGCCGAATGGCGCGGCGCGAGAAGGGGCAGTTGGATCGGATCAGTGCGACGATCATCCTGCAAGGCTGGCTGGAGAGCGGGCCCAAGCGGTAGTGGTGCTTGGCTCTTAACTTCGCGGCCCGTAGCATGATACTTCCCATCCGCGCATATGGCGATCCGGTCCTCAAGAAGGTCGCCAAGGACATCGAACCCGGCCATCCGGGCCTGACCGAACTGATCGCCGATATGTTCGAGACCATGTACGCCGCCAATGGCGTGGGCTTGGCCGCGCCGCAGATCGGTCAGAGCATCCGTCTCTTCATCGTGGATACCCATTCAAGCGCCGACAGCGACGACCCGAATGCCGAGAAGGCACCGGAGGATGCTGACGAGGAGCCACGGCTGAAGAGGGTCTTCATCAATCCCTACATCGTGGAGGAGGACGGGGAGGAGTGGGGCTTCGAGGAGGGTTGCCTCAGCATCCCCAACATCCGCGAAGAGGTGCAACGCCAGCCCAAGGTGGTGCTGCAATACCAGGACGAGAACTTCGTGGAGCACGAGGAGGAGTTCGAGGGTTTCGCCGCCCGCGTGATCCAGCATGAGCATGATCACCTCGATGGTGTGCTCTTCATCGATCACCTCTCGCCGCTGCGCAAGCGCCTCTTGAACGGAAAGCTGCGCGACATCGCCCAAGGCCGGACTGATGCCAAGTACAAGATGCGTTTCCACCCGGTGAAATGACAAAGCCGATGAAATACCTGTTCCTGTTCGCGATCACCGCAGTGCTCTTGAGCTGTGGCGGTGCCAAGGAGGAGACCCCTGCCGATGCTCAAGCCCGCATCCGCGCCATGGAGGACTCCGTGTTCCAGACCTTGAGCTTCGATGAACGCAAGGCACGCGCCCTGATCGATGTGTACAAGGCTTACGCCACGGCGAATCCATATGACTCCGTTTCAGCCGAGTACCTGTTCCGAGCTGCCAACGTGGCCAAGTCCATGCATGACGGTGAGCAGAGCGTGAAGCTCTACGACCGGATCGCACGGGATTTCCCCAGCTGGAAGCGCTTGCCCGATGTGCTTTATCTCAAGGCCTTCACCATCGATAGCGAACTGGGCAACAAGGGCGAAGCGGAGATGGCCTACCGCGCCGTGATCGAGGCTTATCCGAACCATCCGTTCGCGAAGGATGCGTACCAGATGATCAAGAACCTGCAATACACGGACGAACAACTGATCGAGATGTTCCAAGCCCGGCAGGATAGCATCGAAGCCGCACAAGCCAACACTGCCCAGACCCAGTGAGCACGTTCTCTTTGAATGCGGCTGCACGGGCCGCCATGAGCGCGGAGGAATACCGGGCGCTCTTCGAACGCATCGTCGCGAGCGGCGAGCCTTACGGTCCACCCGGTGGTGGCTATGGTGCCGACTACACCAAGTTGAACCTCGCCCGCACGCGCCGCATCGAAAAGACCTTGAAGGTACTGCCCGAGGTGAAGGCTGCACTTGAAGGCCTCACACCACAGACCTGGCTGGTGATCACCGAGCCGTGGTGCGGTGATAGTGCGCAGAATCTGCCTGTATTGCAACGTCTTGCTGAATTGGCGCCCTCCGTTGAGGTACGGATCGCGCTGCGCGATCAGGACACCGACCTCATCGATCGCTTCCTGACCAACGGTGCGCGGAGCATACCGAAGTTGATCGCCTTCGATCCTACCACCGAAGAGGTGCTCTTCACCTGGGGGCCACGTCCGCAAGCGGGCCATGATCTCGTGATGGCCAACAAGACCAAACCGGCAAGCGAGCAACTGGATAAGGATGGCCTGGCCGAGGCGTTGCACCGGTGGTACCACGAGAACGGTGGCCACGATGTCCAACTCGAAGTGAGGTCGTTGTTGCACGATGTGCACCGAGCTTCGTTATGAGCAAGGCGTTGCTGTTCTTGTTCAGCCCGTTCTGGACCACGGGCATTGCAACACCGCTGTAACTTCTTTCCGCACCCGGACGTCACAACGCACAACATACTCTCGATCCTTACCTGAACGAACACCATGAAACGAACCTTACACCTCCTGCCTTTCCTCGCCCTTCCCTTCACTGTAGCAGCCCAGATCCCCAATGGTGGCTTCGAGACCTGGAGCAATGCCTCAGGCACCAACGAACCCGCCAGCTGGGGCACCCTCAACCCGTTGGGCACACTGCTCGGCGTTGAGTTCGCCACACAGGGTGTGGGTGCAGTTGGAGCCTACTGCATCGAACTCACCACACAGGAAGTACCCGGTATCGGCATACTCCCGTCCATCGCTTTCGTGGGCGATGCTGAAACCGAGACCGAAGGTTTCCCATACACATCACGTCCAGCAGCGCTCACTGGGCAATTGAAGTTCATGCCACAAGGGGAGGACATGGCTAGCGTGATCGTGAACCTATGGCGATGGGATGCCGGTGTTGGTGAGCGTGTGGACATCGGCACCGGGTATTACCTGGTGAGCTCGGGAACGCCGGACTGGACCGAGTTCTCCGTGCCGATCGAATATGCAACCACGGAAACACCGGATAGTGCGAGCGTGACACTCTTGAGCAGTGTTGGAGAAAGCACCACCCCTGGCACCGTGCTCAGCATCGACGCACTGGCCTTCAACAGCTCCACCACTATTGCGGATGATGAGGCACTGCGCATCGCTCTTCATCCGAATCCGGCCCATGAACAAGTATGGATCGAGGCGAATGAAGGTGTCCTGAACAGCATAGAGCTGTGGAGTGCTGATGGCCGTCTGGTGCATACCCGAACTGCTTCGGACACGCGCGTGGCTTTGGATATCCGAACGCTTCCCGTTGGAACGTACCACGTGCGTGCGTTGACAGCGGACGGTGCCGTGTTGCGCGCCTCCTTCGTGAAACACTGAACCACAGGAAACCATGGTGCGCGGCTCCTGTCGTGCACGTGCAGCGACCCCCCGAGGTACTCCTCGGGGGTTCGTGCGTTCTAGTTGTTGAGTGTGGCGAGGGCACCCGAGATCCGTGGCGTCTCGTTCCCGCTCGAGACCACCGTGAACGTTGACGCAAGCCTGATCCGAGTTCGGCACCCCGTTGGTGGTGAAGGTGCAAACACAACGACCATGGCACCCACACCACGGAAGAAGCCCACAGCGCGTGCAGCAAAGCCTTCAACCACGAAGTCCGCATCGATACGAACGCCGGTAAAAGCGGGAAGCAAGAAAACGACGAAGTCTGCTGCGGATCGAGCGGCTGCGAAGAAGGGCGCTGCACGGAAAAAGACCACTGCGGTGAAGAAGTCCGCCCCACGGAAAAAGACCGATCCAGTGATGGGATCGGCACCCCGAAAGACTTCCGCGACCGTGAAGAAGTCCGCCGTCCGCAAGGCTGAGGCGGCAGTACCTAAAGCTACCAAGGGGAGTTCGTCTACCAAGAAGGTGGCATCCAAGCGCACGGGGAACGCTGAGAAGCAGCGTACGACAGCGGTGACGAAGCGGGCCGGATCCAAGACCGCCAAACGCACAAGCTCCTCCTTGGGATCACGCGAACGCGCCGTGCCAGCAAAAGCGCCACAGCGGAAGGGTAAGAAACCGGGTGGAGAACACGCACTTTATGAGAAAGAGGTGGAGCAGCTGGAACACCAGCGGAAGACTCCGGTCCCAGCTGCGAACGTGCCCAGGCGCGCTGAAGGGAATAGCCAACCGGAAGCGACCTACGACCCTACACCTGATACCTATGTGCCACCACGCGGCCAAACCGCATTGGATAGGAATGTCCAAAGTGAACGTGTAGCGGGTATGCGCCGAAGTAGAGCCCGCATGGCGCGGACCGGTATCCCGAATGCTGGTGGTCGCCGGCGACGCGGTTGAGGTGCTACGAGCTTGGTTCGAGAGAGGACGAAAAAAGAGCCCCGGCCAAGGCCGGGGCTCACTCTTGTTGGTCAGACCTGGTTAGGCCTTGGTCACGTTCACGGCATTGGCACCTTTCGGGCTTTGCTCAACTTCGAAGTTCACGTGGTCGCCCTCGTTGAGGAACTCACGCGTTCCGGTCTTGTGCACGAAGACGTCCTTACCACCACCATCGGGGGTGATGAAACCGAAACCCTTCTCCGTGTTGAAGAACTTAACTACTCCACTTGCCATACTGCTTGTATTGTGTGTCGACCAAAAGGCCTCCACGGGTGTATCCCCGACAAACGCGCCGGGGCATTGATGGGTACAAGGTAGGCCCTATCCGCCCAACCAAAGGTGGTTGGCCATAAATAAACTTCGACAGGCCCGGCTCACGGCGTACCTTTAGACCGGTCCGGACCACGCAAGTCCGCATCGGCGCGCACCGTAGTTATGCGCCACCGGTCCCGTCCAACGCGGGTTCCGTAGTACTAACTACCGATCGTGGGGGCATCTCCGCTCGCCACATCAAGCACCGACCGGCGGGTCGAGCCAGCCCCTCATGCCCGTACCCATTCCACGCTATATCGGCAACGATCCACAGACCAAACCCTTCGCTGGAGCTGTCCGCGCCCAGGTCCACGACTATTTTCAACGTCAAGGCCTCTCGTGGAAGGCCGGAGATCAAGCGGTGACCAAGTCCGTCATCATGCTCACCTTGTTCCTAGCTCCATTGGTCGTTCTGCTCGCAACGGCACCACCTGCGTGGATGGCTATTCTCTTGTACTTCGCCATGGGCGTGGGCATGGCCGGTGTGGGTATGGGTGTGATGCACGATGCATTGCATGGCGCCACCAGCAACCACAAGTGGGTGAACGACCTGTTAGGCGGCACTATGTACCTGCTCGGCAGCGATGCCTACACGTGGAAGCTACAGCACAACGGTGCCCACCATACCCACACCAATGTGGATGAGGTGGACCAAGACATCGACCCACCCGATCTACTTCGTTTCAGCGAACACGCACCGTTGTGGAAGGTACACAAGCTCCAGCATGTGTACGCCTTCTTCTTCTATGGCTTGCTCACGTTAGTGAAGCTCGGCAACGACTTCTTTTCCTTGGACAAAGCACGCCGCAACCACGACCCGCGCAAGGGTGCGTACAATTTCCCGATGGCTTTCGTGGCCATGGTGGGGGTGAAGGTGGCCCACGTCATCATGTTCATCGGCTTGCCTTTATGGCTCACCCCGCTGCTCTGGTGGCAGGTGCTCATCGGCTTCGTGCTCATGCACTTCACCTGTGGCGTGATCCTGGGAACGGTGTTCCAGCTGGCCCACGTGGTGGAGGGGACCGCCCAGCCGCTCCCGGACGCGAATGGTATCATCCCAACGGAATGGGCCGTGCATGAGTTGCTCACCACCGCCGATTTCGCGCCGGACCATCGGTTCATCACTTGGTACACCGGAGGTTTGAACTACCAGATCGAGCACCACCTTTTCCCATACATCAGCCACATCCACTATCCGGCCATCGCGCCCATCGTACAGCGTGTGGCTGCAGAATACGGTCTGCCGTACAATGTGAAGCCCAGCACGCGCAATGCGATCCGTTCGCATGTGCGCCGGTTGCACGACCTCGGCCGCGGCATACAGGGCTGATCCCCGGCGATCGACGATCTTGGGGCCATGCCGTTGCAGAAGCACGCCGTGGTGCACCAGTTGAGTGAATTGCTGAAGGAGAGGTTGCTCGCGTCCAACGAAGCCGTCACGAGCACGCGCGTAGCATTCACCAGCGACACCAAGAGCAGCGCAGGCGATAAGCATGAGGTAGGTCGCGCCATGGTGCAGCAGGAGCTGGACAAACTGGAGGCGCAGCGTGCCAAGCTGCTGCACCTTCAGCAGGAGCTCAAGCAAATGCCATTGGAATGCCGATCGGACCGCATCGGGTTCGGCAGCATGGTGGTCACCGACCAGGGTAGCTACCTCATCGGGATCAGCTTCGGAGCAGTGGAAGTGGAAAGCCAGGTCGTCTACGCCATCTCACTGGCATCGCCCATGGGACAGGCGCTGAAGGGCAAAGAGGTCGGAAGTCGGATATCCGTCCAAGGTCGTGAGCTTTTTGTGCAAGCCATCGAATAGCATTCTAATGCCCGACTAAGCTTGAATAGGTTCAGAACTACAACCGCCTCATGATATACACCTTCCGAAATTCGACGTAGACCAGTCTATAGCCTGAAGACATTTGACGCATATCGGCTCCGACCAAACACCCCACACCTCCAGACATTCCCCGCACCGTTACCTTCGTCGCTCCAGCCTGTGTACCATGAGCAAAGCGAGCAAGATCAAGTCCTTCGACCCCAACAGCCCCGGCAGTCCCAACGCGGACATCTACGGGTTGCCCTTCACCGCGGAGGAAGCGGACATCGTATTGGTGCCCGTGCCGTGGGAAGTGACCACGAGCTACGGCGGCGGCACTTCGCAAGGGCCACAAGCCATCTTCGATGCGAGTTTCCAAGTGGATCTTTTCCACCCGGAGTTCCCGGAGCTGTGGAAGCGTGGGATCGCCATGGACGAGATACCCGAGGCACTGCTGGAGCAGAGTAAGGCCTTGAAGAAAGAGGCCCAGCAGGTGATGGCGGTGTTGATCGAAGGAGGTGATGCGAAGAAACAGGCCAAGGCGAAGAAGGCCTTGGAGCGCATCAACACGGAGTGCGCGGTGATGAACGATTGGGTGCAGCAGCGCACGGCCTATTGGCTGGACCAGGGCAAGCTCGTGGGCCTGGTGGGCGGTGACCACAGCACGCCACTCGGGTTCTTCAAGGCGCAAGGCGCTCGGCACAAGGAGTTCGGCATCCTCCACATCGATGCGCACCTGGACCTGCGGGTGGCTTACGAGGGTTTCACTTTCAGCCACGCCAGCATCATGTACAACGCGCTGCCGATCAAGTCGCTCACGAAACTGGTTAGCGTGGGCATCCGCGATTTCTGCGAACAGGAGAACGGCGTCTTCCTGAAGAACAAGGACCGCGTGCGCATCGTGCGCAGTGCCGATGTGCGCCGGCAGCAGTACGAGGGCATCACGTGGCGCGAGCAGTGCGATGCCATCATCGCTTCCTTGCCACAGAAGGT
>Ga0209812_10000653_pt1 | contig 29677 bp, 35 predicted proteins | sample JI71714BDNA_FD_187502 | JGI IMG/M metagenome (GOLD analysis project Ga0209812, IMG submission 187502) | Wastewater effluent complex algal communities from Wisconsin, to seasonally profile nutrient transformation and Carbon sequestration -... | ecosystem: Engineered > WWTP > Effluent > Algae...
CAACTTTGTGAACCGGCTTCAACGGCAGCATCATGGCCGTTGGCAGAGGTTAAAGAAAACTTTGTGTTGGTCATGTTCAAAAACCCGCGCACAATATTACTATTGTCGATTCCCGTTAAAATTTGCGTGTTATTGGTGCCATCTGCTTTCCCCTTTACAAACAATGGTAATGCTGTGGGGAATGTACTTGCGCTCGCGTCAAATGTTAGCGTAAAGCTTCCTAATGTAGCCCCGCGAGAACCCGTGAACGAGCCATCCGCGACGAAAATCGTTTGCGGAGTACCTGTACCCGCTGCGGTTATCCTGCCGTCGTTATCTACGACAATGGTGGCAAAATTGTACGTTCCGGCCGTGACGGAGGTATTTATCAGTTCGGCGGGGCCAACCGAATTGTCGGCCATTTTCACCTGTGTCACCGCGTCCGTGGCGATTTTTGTCGCCGTTATTGCATTTGGGATAACGCTAAGGTTCCCAAATGGCCCGGTTAATTCGCCACCGGCTTGTGTAGTAGTGGTAATATCATCACCGGCGTTGGTATCGCCGGTGTTGGAAACGGTAAAATTTGGATAAGTTCCCGAAACTCCGATGCCCGGCCCTTGTGTAATTGCAACGGTTTGGTCAGGTGATGTATTGGTAAGCGTGCCGGAAACAAATCCAAGCCCCGTGCCTATTGTTACATTAGTAATAATATTACTCGCGTCTCGGCCAGTTATGCTGGTGGCGGTGCCGCCGGTTCCGGCGATCCCAACCGTGGAGTTATCGAGCGCCCAAAGTGCATCCGTCCCCGCGCTATTTTCGGCCAAAAAACTACGGGTGCCACTCGTATTGCCGTAACCCTTAACATGCAGCGTAGAGGTCGGATTAAGTTCATTCATACCAATTTTCCCGTCGCTCCGGACGGTCATCCGAATCAGTGGTACACCCCAAGAGCCGTTTTTTGTTGATAAATCCCACCGTGATGGAACGTTGTTACTTGTTACAGTTCCGTCGACGCTAAAGTCCATGCCACCCGCATTACGATAGGCTGTGCCATCATGTCCGTAGTAAATAAAGGCTCCGATACGCTTTGTGTCTGAAAGTGCCGTCGGTGTCGTGGGCGTACCCGTGGAGGCGTAAGTACTCCACGTCGCATTTGGGTTCGTGTTGTTATTAACAAGTTCGATCCCCACATTATTAAAGCCTTCTACCCGAAGGTAGTTGTTTGTGTAGTTCGCAAGATGTAGGGTTCGACTTGGAGTATTAGTGCCAATGCCGATAAAGCCATTATCAAAAATATTGCCTGAAGTAATATTTCTCGCGGCTGTAAAAACAGCATTATATCCAACTGTGCCTCCTGTTGTGCTGGTTACGTCATCACCGGCGTTTGTGTCGCCGGTATTGGTCACCGTAGCCACGCCATTAACGATTCCTACACCTATACCAGCGCCTTGAGATACGCCAACAATGGGCAAGGTCACACCCGCACCTCCCAAAGAAATCCCCAAAGCCTGTCCTGTAAGGTTAAGGCTTTGTATCTCATTGCTATTGCTCAAATCCCCGGTGTTGGAAACAGTGAAATTTGGATAAGTTCCCGAAACTCCGATGCCCGGCCCTTGTGTAATTGCAATGGTTTGATCGGGAGCGGTATTACTTATTAGCGTACCAACTACCGAAATCCCAGTGCCACCCGTGTAGGTGGTACCGTCATCGGTGCCAGGCACCCACCGACCAAGGGTGGCACTCCACTCCAATGGCTGCCCGTTTACGGCTCCTTGTTGCGCAATATTAAGCGGGCTGCCCGCCGTCCCTGCACCCGACAATGTTGGCCCCGTTACGAGGCTGAAGGTATTTGCCGATACCAAATCCCACACCGCCTTCGCCGAGGGTGTCTGCCGGTGGGTACTCGCGCCGGATATAGCCGTCGCAATGCTGGTAAAATATCTGGAGGTATCGAGGCCCACCCGTAGGCGCTGGCGGGCTATAATCTGATCTTGCTGTAAAACCGTCTGAGCCTGAGCAACCGTGGCAAAGAGTAAAAAAAACAGTATTCTTACAGTAGGCATATTTCTATGTTGTTTGTACCGGCCATACCGGTAATATAAATATTGGTATCGACAACCGGAATAATCCAGTTATCGCCGAATTTCACCTTCGTGTTAGCAGCCTGCTCGAATGGCCCGGCTAACTCCGATTGCCCCGCCGAATAACCGATGGATACGTACTGCGCGGTATCCGTAAGGATAAATATGGCCACGAGCAATCGGCCAGCAGGTACTTGGTAGGTGTGGGCTGGAAAAGTGGTGGTGATTTGGACTATTTCCACCGCGCCTCCACCACCGGATGGCGGCGTAGGTGGCACCACGTAGGGCGGACTAATAATATTAATAGCCCCGGCCAGTGTAGCGGCGGGCTTTAACTTGCGAACAATACCCTCGAATGTGTACTGGTTTCTCGATGTACCGTTGCCGGTGTCGGAGGTGTTTTGGAAAAGAACACTTTGCACGATCCGTTGTGTATCGTCTTGCAAAGTGACCACCACGTGAACGCGGCGGTTGGCCAGTTTGGCCCGGAGAAAATCGGTATTGATATTGATGCCGCGTGACTCGAAGGTAACAATATGATCGTACACCGTTCCCTCCAAGTTGTAGGTCGTTCGCTCCTGGTAACGCCCGGAGAAATACTCCATGTTCACATGGAATGCTGCGCGGCCCGGCTTAAAGGCAATCGCATTAATTCGGGGTATGGAAAAAACAGGTAGCGGCAGCAACAAATCAGCGGGGTCTATAAGGCTTATCGCCTTAAGACCGGAGGTGAAGGTTGGCCCGCAGGGGCGGTTTGTTGCGTGTAGTTGCAGCATGGTGCAAAGTTGGTACGGTAGCGCGGCTCGGCTAAGGACATTGCTTTGCAAAATTCTCGCGCATGAGCGAGTACAACAGCCGATCGTCGCGAAGCCGTTGCTCTACGGCCAGCACGCCACGGTGTACCGCGCTCGTGCTGGTTTGGTTAATAATACCAACCCGGTTAAGCGTTAGTTGCCCATAGCGGTATAATACATAGTAGCGCAACTGCGAGGGTAATCGAGTGCCGATCCTTTTCACGGCCTTGTCGTAGGCTCCCAATACGGCTTCGCATTTTTCGAGCAATTGCTCGTTGCAGAGGGTGATTGGCGCGTCTCTTTTCCGAAAAACGCCAACTGGGCTTTTTTTGCCGGATTCTCTCTTATAATCTACCCACCGGCGGTAAGCAGCCTCGGTAGAATAGTCCCACTCGGTAAGGCCGTATTTGTTGTAGAATGCCTCTATTGCACCAGAGGCGGAGTAACCAACGGATGTCAGGGCCTCCACATACCGGAGCATCACCTCGCGGTGAAAGTTGAACAGGCTTATGCCCACATTGCTATTACGCTGCGCGGCAAGGCTGGCCAGTTTTTCCGGCACCGCCACATCGATGGTGGCCGATAGCCACGAGAGTGTCCGTGGCTGGTATCCGTTTGGGTAAACGGTGCTGGATCGAATGTAGTCCAGCACGATGTCTTTTTTGGGTAGTTGAATCGGCTCTGGGCCGTATTCGTGCAAGAGAACACACCGCGATAACGGTGTTACATGGAGGGTGATTATCGTCATATTTACACAAAACAGTTGTGCAAATATGCAGCGCAAAAAGCAAGCCAACTCTATCCTGTGTTAGAATTTTCTTTTTTGCTACTGGATGACAATTACACCACCGAGAGCATGGATACCTCGCAGGGTGACATACCGCGCATCGTAAGGTTCACGCGGATGGACTTTACGAAGTAGTCCATGTTTTCGATACGGACTTTTTCCGCAAAGGAAAAAGTGGCCAAATCGCGAGCGGTTAAGTTTACCTTGCGCGTAACCTGCTTGCCCGATAACATTGCGTGCCACTTCGACCACCATTGGTTGTACACGCCATCGGGGCCGTCCCAGCGCAGGGAGTGCTGCCCCAATACCTGCCCCAGTGGACCGTACCGAATACCAGAGCCGAGCGGGTACGTACTCGCCTGACTATCGAGTACGTAGCCCCGATAAATGGCCAGCCTGACCGGTACCGGTGTGCGCTGCGCGACAAGGTTAATGGTGGTGTCGGTGTTGTCGTTGTAGACTACCGTACCTGGAGTATCTACCACCGGGATCATGGTGTTGGTGTAGTTCGCCGTGTTCAGGTAATCGTGCAAATCAAACACCGGTGGTATGGCCGGTTCGATACGAGGTTTGGCGCGGCCCCTTGTTTTTACGCTGTTGTTGTCCTCTTCCGGCATGTAGCCAAAATCGGCGTACACCCAATGCGTCCGACCAAATGGTTCGTTTTTCCACCACGATCCAGTGGCCACCACATAGTAGTACCCTTCCGGCTCGCCGAGCATATCGTCCACGTTTTGGACCGTTATAGACTCATCCGGCTTTTGCAGTTTTTTCAAAAACTCGAAAATATCATCTCCGCCCTCCAGCGTGTAGTTGAATCCGGCGGGTATCTCGGTTTTTTGCAAGGGAACATTGTACGCATCGTGTGTTCTTGCCGTCCAATCGGTTTTGGTTTGGGCTTGCAGCAACCGTTGTAACGGTATTAACCGAATGACCTTCGAAAAGGTGTCGGTAAAAAATCCCAGGCAGAATGTCGCGCAAATCCTTTTTAGGAATTCGGCGGCAGTTATATCCGGAACGTGATCGTTCAGACGTATGTACGTTTGAAAATTGTCGGCGTTAAAAATGCTGTAATTGTTATACAGCACCATTTTCCGCAATTCCTCCGACACTTGGAACTCGTTACGGAACGAATAGCCGGTAATGGCCATAATGCGGGAGATAAGGTAATCTACCCGCACAAACGGCATTAGCGCCGGGTTACTTTGGGATACAACGAACTCTTCGTTTACCGAATCGTATTGGTTTTGGATGTAGGTTTTGGGGAACGCAGTAATGAATTTGCGGTTCATTACCGGGAAAAATATGTAATCAAATCCCAAAGGATCGTCGGCGGTTTCCTTTGCGTGGGAAAGCATAGCGGCATCGTTACCAATTTCGCGTATACCACCCAAGTTCAATTCCGGCAGTTTAACTTCCTTCAAATCGCGTACTTGGTTGGCCACCACGTACAGGCTTATCTCCCGATCGTTGGCCGATTCGTAACCCAAGGTTCCTGAAAATAACTGCTGGCCTTGGAAGTATATCGCGGCGGCTTTGTCGCTTAAGCCGGTGGCGCGATTAATTATACCCGGATGGCCGAGCAGCCGTTGGTTCATTGGGCTTGCCGGAACCTGAAACGGAAACGTGTACGAGCCAGGCAGTTGGCTCGTATCGGAGGAAGAGAATACCGAATTGTTGAGCGTATAACTCAGCGTCGCGTTGGGGTACATATCGAGGTAGTACCCGTTAACTTCTACCCCAATCATAGCGTGTAGTTATGGTTGATCCACGCCGAGAGCAACTCGACGTTGAATTGGTGAAGAGTCTCGTTTTCGATGATAGATTCCAACTCCGAACTTTCCACGATAACCGGCAAAAACCGATTGTTGATGGTATCTACAATCCAACATTTCCCGTGGACAATTTGCTTTAAATGGTCCAGGTACTCCGTGGTTTCGTAGAGGCCGGTAGATACTTTTACCCTTTCTCGCCCTTCGGAAAATAGAATGTCGATGTCGGCAATATCCGACTGGTTGCCATAGTGGCGAGCCTTGCGCCATTGCTCTTTGGTCGCGCTGTACATACGCGTTGCCGCGCCGCGCAGCCACACTGTTTCCAAGCCACCAACCCCGTTTTCCATAAGCAGGAACGTAGTGCCAGGGGTGGCCAGTTGCTCAACCTCGAACGCCGCAGTTACACCGGTTGTTCCGGAGGGCTGCATTAATTCGACGGTATATCCGGTAATGAAACTACCCGGCTCGGTTCCGGATGGTACGGCGAGATTATGGAGTAACAATTGCCGGTAGCCGCACTTGATCCAGTTGATTTGGTTGGACACGTAAGCGCGTGGAATGGTGCCGTAGGGATGGTGTACCGACTGCGTACCGTCGGACCATTCGACCTGAACCGTGACGTAATAAGTTGGCCCGTCGAGGCTCGATTCGATAGGCAGCCAGTAGAGCCAATCGGGTTGTTCCGGGTTAACTGGTTTGCGCAGTTGCGCCCCATCGGCGGTGCGGTAACTATGCCTCAGCCTTTGTCCAGGTTCGATGTTGGTATCGGTACGGGACCGTCCACCCATTACGGCGTAGTATGGCCCTTCAGATTTGACCAGTGCCTCCGCCACCGGCGGGTTGCCGTATTTGTCGGCGTACCGAATGTAGTATGGCTGCACGTGGGTTGCCGCCACACCAGTTTGCCACGCCGTGGAGGCGATGCTATTGGTAGGCGGCAACACCACATCCAACATGGTAAAGGCCGGTGAAAGGTTGATAGGGCATTCGCCCTCGGTATTGTAGGTGCCGTGTAATTTCATCACCTGCGCGTGGTCAGGTGTGTGTACGGTAATAAGCCCCGAAAGGTTATCGGGGGTGGTAATTTCGGTTACTGGAGTAGCGGTGGCCGTAATATTCGCGAGGTTTTCGTTCACGATTTGAACGTGAAAGATCTCGCCAATTTTGCGAGAAAGGCGAATGGTATAAGGCGGGCCACCGGCCAAAAGTTCGACGTCGAAAATATCGGTAATGGGTTCGTATTGGCGGAGAAATTCCAGCACCAAGGCCACGTAATCTACCAATAATCCAGAGGCGGGCGCGGGCCAACTTAGACCGTTGGCCGATAGCGCGGCGGCGGCGGTGAAGGTAACACCACCTCCAGTCCAAGCCAGTTGGATGGTTTGCCCAACGGCAGGAGCGCCGGAAATTACAAAGTCGATTGTGGCGCGGGCAGTGTCCTGTTTATCGGTGCTCAGTACCGCGTATATGGATTCTTGCACAAATGCCCACTCCGGAGGCGTTTGGGTTAATGTAGCCATGTTACAGTTGCTTTAGGAGGTCTGAGGTGGTGCCTTCGTTGCGCACCATTTTTTGGAAATCTTCGTACGGAAAACCCGGATGGGTGTCCGTTTTATCTATTCGAACATTGTGATGGGCGTACACAACGTATTGGTCCGGGATTTTCATGTCGAACTCCAAGTGCGGCGCGAAGGTGGCCGGAAGGTTAAAACGCTTCAACAACCAACCGACCAATTCGGCAGTGGCTGCGATTTGGTCAGGGGTGTACAATGGCCACAATTTACCACCGCGCCATTCGGCCTGTGTGGTAGGTCCGGTGTACAACGGCCCGTTGGCATGCAGCCAACGCGGCCCGGCGGGCGAGTCAAACAAATAGCCTTCGTTCACTATTTCAATGCCGATAGAACGGCGGTTAAGGTCGCTGTTTGCCGGTGATTTAATTCCAAGGTGATGTGCCCAAAACTTTGGATCGAATGCCTCGGTAATGTTTCCATCTTTGGCCACGATGAACGCGGTGCCAATCCGCTCCTTTTGTTGCGCCCACCAGCGCAAAGGCGACATGGCGTTGCTGCTCACAGTGTGATGCAGCACTATACTTTTCTTCGGGTAAATCTGCCGGAAAAATTGATTGCTGGTAAGGTGGCGTTGTATAATGTTCATGCCGCAAATGTGGCGGGTTGATCCAGCAGCCAAAAGGACAATAAAAAAGGCGATGGCTCTTTTGCCACCGCCCGCATTGTCCCAAGAAATTTTCGGTCCTTGGGAGTCCGCCATATATAAAGTATTCTACAAACTTGCGTTGAAAAAGGTGGCGATTAATTTCAACCGCCACCTTGCATCATCATTTAAAAAATTTTTTATCTCGCTACAAATGTAAGGAAGTTGAGCGAGATTGATAGAATTTTTTCTATCAAAAATTGGTACAGTTCTGTGGGTAAATTCTTAAAATAATCTCAACTGCTCACTTTGTTCTACTGGAGTAAGTCGTAACTCTTGACCTACAAAAACAATCCATTGGCCGTCTAATTTTACTTTCATGCCTCTGTAACACCGTTCGCGTTTGCCATCAGTAACTTCATCATTATGTTTTGAGTATTCGAGCGGCTCTAAATCGCCTTTATATTGCTGCAAAGGTTGATATTCCCATACTGTTGCAAGATACCAACCTTTTTCCCCGCTACTTTGGCCTCCGGTACAAACTACTTTTTTGCCTTGTACTACGAAACCTGCTTTGGCACGGCCGTTTGCCATAATAGTTTCTGCGGAGTAACCTTCTATGATTTCCAAAAACTTGTTTTTACAAACTTCTAACATGGGTCAAATCGTTAAAGAAGAATTCGTTACTGCATTGCCGCAACCTGTACACGCGACAGGGGTAAGTAGCCGCATCCTCGGCGGCTTGAAAATCCGCTCCAGCGGCCATAAGGTGGCCTTGGTTGTCGAAACACAGCAGGGTTTCATGTTTATTAATGCGGTGCTGAGCATACTTAATTTGTGCGTTTACTATCCAATCTTCCTTCGATTTAAACTCAAAAAGTTCATCGGCCACGATCATTATTTTGGGCAATGTTTCGAGCGGGATCATATTGCCCAATGCTATCGCTAAAAGGTTGGCGACTGTTTGCCGGGTTAAATTGTCAAATGACTTACAAGCCTCGTCGTAAGTAGCAAACTCCATTATTAGGTTAATGGTGTTGCCTACGTCACCGACGCGGGTGATAAACTCTACACCATAGTGCTTATCTTCACTGTAGATTAATTGTGCAAGAACATCTTGCTCTTTGTAGTTGAATATTTTGAATACGTTTTTCATATAAAAAAGATTTAGGTGTTAAACACACCGGGTAAAATAAAGATAGGTGAGTAAAACTGCGAGGTATATGATGCCCGAAAAAAGCATCCCATACATGCAGCCTTGTGCGGCATTACTATCATTTTCTCGCATCGTAATTGTTGTTTTATAAAATAACTACATTGTCGTGTATCACTACGTTTGGGTTCTGGATTACGACGTTTTTGTATCCGTAAGCATTCATCCACCAGTGTGGATATATGTATCTTACTTTTTCCCTGAAATTTGTCCTTTTTAGGAAACTGTAGTAATTTGACTTGCCGAAAACATACTGCCCTCGATGAACTTTTTCCGCCTTGTATTGGAGGAAGTCTTCTTTGTAGAAAGAGCAATACTCTTTAAGTGCCGCGTTCTCTTCAAAAAGGTTGAATGGGGCATCTGAAGTAATCTTTTTCATGATTTTTGATTGTTGTGTGGTGAGTGAATGTTCACCACGACATTAATCCCGTCGTGGCTGCGGTGCTGGCCGGTGCGTGGCGCGGTGGTGTACTCTTCGTATTCATCGGCGGCGGCGCTGCTGCTGAGGTGATAACGAATGTAATACACCACGGCAATAACCACGGCGGCAATGGCTACGAGGTAGCCGAGTATTTCTCCGATTAATTGCATCGCAGTTGCAAGGCCGGCAGCGAGGCCACTAAGGATGCTGCCGGCAACAACTACAAAGAATATAATAACAATAACCAAGGTTCCTGTGCACAACACGAATACGAACGCCGGAACAAACCCACGGGCCATGTCGGCGGCGGACATCACCGGCGGCAATGGCGCGGGCGCATTTGCCGGTGCCGGAACGGGCGCGGAATTAAGCACTTCCACGTCCGGAATTCCGGTGTCCTGAAAGCCGATAAACTTTCCCGGCAGGTACTGGCCATCCACCCAGGCGGAGCCGGACGGAATGGCGCAGATTTCGCGGAATAATTCCTCGTCGTTCCGTTCGATTGCGGCGGACAAAATCCGCCGTTGTTGCGGAAACAAACGAATCGCTACGGATAAGGCTTCCGGCTTGTTGCCGGAAGTAAGGAGTTCGTCTATGTGTGCGCGTCCGGTGTCGTAATGCGTAGTCATGTTTTATTTTTTTGAAAAGTCAAATACAAATGTTCTTTTCTTCGGTTTCTTCTGGCCGTTTAATATGCGTTGACCTGCGTCGGTAAGGCCAACGCGGCCTTTGTCGGTCTTCATCTCCGTTTCTTTGTCCGCCTCCCAAGCCATTACGAGTTTTCGGTGCTGATACTCGACCAAATCAACCCAGTCCTGGAAGTCAATGAAAGCGTCACCCTCGCGGGAGCGGGTGCGGTAAATAGCGATGTGAACATCTTCCGATGAAATAAAGCAGCCCTTGCCAGCGCGACGAATGTTCTCGCGGAGCCGGTACGCAGCGTCCTCCACATCGGGATCGCCGATGTAGCGAGATCGAATTAAAACAGGGCGAGTGTGGAGTTCGGCCGCTTCGAGTTCGGCTACTTCCTGCTCGCGCAATTCGCGAGCATCCCACCACTCTATAATCGGTTTGCCGAACCAAAGGAAAAGGCCAAGCCCTCCAATGCAGATGTACAAGAATTCCATGTTGTTGTTGTTTTAGTGTGTAAAATTAGTGTCGATTAGTGCCTAAATTAGTGTGTTTGACACTAATTAGGGGAGTGCGTAACGCGTTGATTATCAATCAAAACACACACTAATTTTGCGGTTAGTAGTGTGTTTTAGTGTCCTTTACGCGTACGCGAGGCTTCAATCACGGGGTAGGGCGGCTCGAAACGCGGCCAAAGCAGCGGCGGCGTAAGATTTGCTGTACCCGGAGATGGTTGCCAATTCCTCGGCGGTGGTCGCTCCGCCTTTCTCCGAGAAGATTTCTTTCAACTTGGCGGCGGTGGCCTGTGGTACCGTCGGTTTGCGTTTGGCCAGTTCGGCCAAATCGTTCGCCGTTAAATTTCGCTCCACGTTGGCTTCTACGGCCTTGCCTTTTGCAAAGGCCCTGATGGTCGCAAAGTCCGTAGAAGTGCTATCCACGAACGGCAGCGGGGCCGCTTTGACCATATTCCCGGCAGGATTGTAGCCCACAAATTGCGTGTGGCGGTCGGGCGTTGTATCCAATTCGAGTACAACAGGCTTGTCGTTGTACTCGCGCAGGAAGTATTCTACCTGTTTGGGCTGGTATGTTGGCCAAAACCAGTTCTTAAGGGCAGCGATAACCGACTTCTCCATTACTTTTTAACGATGTTAAGGAGTGAAATTTCTAAAAGGAGTGCCAATACCGGCAACCCGATACCAAGGCCCCACGCGAGCGTGATATCGCTCATGGCCGTGGTATGGTGTACCTGGCTTACGAATTCGTGCGTGGTGTGGCGATTGATAGCCACGGCGTTGCAGAATATTTCGATGAGCAGGGTCATGGCCATTGTTGCGTAAGCGAGGTGTTGGTCCAGCCGTTCACCGGCGGTGAGGATAATGAGCGGCGCGGCACAAATGACCAACCCGACCACGTAGGCGAACCAACCAACGGGGCTGGATTCGCGGATCACTTCACCCACGGCAATGACGGAGGCGGTGACAAGGAGGAGGACGGAGGCGGACATTGCAACGACGGAAGCGTTGCGGACAATCCAAGGTGCCGGAACCGAAGCGGATTCCGTTCCGGTTTTTGCCGGAACTGGGGCCGGAATTGGAGCCGGAGCCGGAAGCGGATTGTTTCCGCTGTTTGCCGGAACGATTGGCGGATTTGCCGGAACGGGCGGAGGCGGAGTAATTCCGGCGGGCGGTAGTGGCGGGGCCGGAACGGAAGGGGGAACCGGGTTGTTCGGTTTCCGCTCGGCACCCGCCGATGTACCATGTGTTTTGCTTTTGCTGGTGAGTGCCAAGTACTCGACCTGGCTAAGCGTTTTTTTGCTCGAAAACTCTTCGTTGGGCAACACGAGTTTCCAGCGTTTTCTTAATGCATCGGTGCCGGAGTGGCCCAGTTTATCGGCCAGTTCAGCCACCGTTATGGGGGTGTATAATTCTTGCATTCCCATGTTGTTGTTATTGTCGTTGTTATTCTTTGTTGGTGCAAAGTTACAAGGTTTTTTGTAAAGCGCAAATGTTTTTTTACCTTTTACAAAGTTTTTTGTAATTTTGTGCGATGGATAAGAAAATACTAAGTTTTGAAGACGCGTGGATGAGGTTCTACGCGGAATTGGAGCGGAATCTTAAGCCGGACGGACACCAGTCCGGCAGAATTCCGAACGAAGTAAAGCAGGCGCATTACGCGATGCTGGGAAAATCTACTGATAACCTTGGTTTCCGGCGAGCGCAGCGACTGTTTGACAAATACGCGCCCGGAAAGTATTCCATTATAACGGCGGTGGAAATTAAGGAGGATGTACCATAGCGGTACATCCTCTTTTTTTTTCCGGCAACTAAAATGTGGATACTGCGCGGAGATAATCTCTCAGTGTCGCAGCCAAAGTGGCCTCGTTGTTGAAACAGGACGCCGCGATTTTTCCGCTAATAATTGCATTAGCGATTGAAACCCTTACCGCTTTTTCCATTATGTTGGAAGAGCCTGCAAAAATTGCATTGGTGTTGAAATCGTAAACGCTGATTTCGTTGGAGGCTAAATTTTCTAAGTGCGCAAACTGATCGCTCTCGATACGCAGGGCCATTTCGCACAGATCGGTGGCTGTAAGGTATTCCGAGGAATTGGGCAGGCCGTCGTGCTGAATACCAAATTGCTCATTCTGTTGCTCAAACTTGAGCAAAACCAACTTCAACGCGTCCAGCGTGGTGCGTAGTTCATTCCTCTGTTGCAGAAATGTTTTGTCGGAATAAAGAAGGTGACTGAGTACAAAGTTTACAGAGTTATTGGTACTCGTAGGTTTGTAATTTTCTTGTGAATTCATGTTATACTAATTGAACGGTTAAAATGTAGGCAGTCTAAAAAAAACGACCTGCCACTTATCGCCGTCCAACAGTATCATCAAGCAGATGCTATGCCACGGGTGTACCCGTGAGCGACAAGGGCAGGCCTTATCTTACAAAAACAGAAAATCAGGAGGGGGGAAAACGTACTACTGATAACCTGCTTGATATTAATACTATTGGACGGTACAAAGGTAAATACATTTGTCACAAATGCGCAAATTTATTTGTTAGTTTTTTTGAAAAAACATTACCTTTGCGCTATCTTTAATAACAATAGAAAAAACATGGAAAAACAATTATTGATTTCAGACAGCATGAAAGAGCAAATACCGCCGTTTGTATTGGCGGAATTAGCCAAAATGCCACCACTTCAACAAGATCAATTCGTGCAAGAGTTCAATCGCAAAGGTAAAAACCCTACGTTGGTGCTTATTCTTACCGTTTTTTGGCTGCATTATATTTACCTGGGCAAATGGGGTACTTGTATTTTGTTTTGGTTGACTTTTGGAGGTATGTGGATTTGGTGGATTGCTGATCTTTTCCGGATCAAAACGTTGATTAAAGACAAAAACAAAGACATCGCGATTGAAATCATGCGCAATATGAAAGCCGTGATGTAACCAAGATAACCCGCTTTGACAAGCGGACTGTGAATTACATTTTGTCAAGGCCCCGCAGTAATTGCGGGGCCTTTTTTGTTGGGTTTAGTTTTCGTTAAAGTACGCTACAATCCCACTGTAGCAGGGCATCCAGTCCACGGCATTGGGGGGAATCTTGTTTATGGCCTCAATACCCATTTCGGAGGTAATGATTTCGAGGCGTGTAAATGGAATACCGGAAATTGTTTCTTGCCGCCGGTTTTTTAGCACCTCTTCGGCTTTGTTTTCATCGGCAATAGACCAAGTATGTAATCCGTCGAAATCGATGTCACCATGTTGTGTGTACGAAACCACGATCAATAAATCACCTGGGAGACCTGATATGCCGTTGGCCTCTATGGTATCAGATGAAAGTTCGTCTAATCTTAAAAAGTATGCCATTTTTTTTTAAAAGTTTTTGGTTATTTATTGCCCGTCTCAAGTTCGCACTCGTGTCCGGGTGTAAGTTTTTTGTTGCAGGTAGGGCAAAACTTAATGCCCCGTTTATTGCCGCTGCCCTGCCTGGCTCCTCCTTTGCCCATTCCTTTGGCGCCAAAGTGGTCGAGTAAGGCTTTAGCCCAGACTGGCCCGTGGTGTATGTTTAATTTTTCGGCGACTACTTTAGCGGTTAAATTTTTGGTGATGTATAACATTTTTACCGTGGCCTCATTCCGCTGAATGTAGTCCATGCATTGCGAGCGATCAAGTTTTTTAGTTAGATTCATGTTTCATTTTTTCGGTGATCAATTCCGCGACGTACGCGGATGAATTATCTTTTTGCCGGAGGTATTCGGCGATTGCTGGCGGCAGCGTCACCATTACTTTTTTATTTTTTTGTTCATCTGGGATCGATTTGCGTCCAGGTGAACGTCTGAACTCAGACGCGTATTCTTGTTTAATTTGCCTTGCTAAGGCCCGAATATCAGCCCACCGGTGCTTTCCTTGCGGATACTGGAGCGCCTCTTCGAGATCTTTTTTCTTTTCGATAGATACCGCAGCGTGTAAATCGTGGGTATAATATTCCCACGCTTCGTCGAAGCCTTCAATTTTAGCCGGTGTGGTAAGTTTTACTTCAGTTTCAAAATCTTCTTTTGACGCGAAGTATTGATATTCTGGCAGCGCAATATGGTGCACTTTAATGACAATAAACATGTTCGGTTAAAGTTGGCCAGCCGTATGGGTAACGGCTGGCGTTTGAATTAATAATTATTCTTCGTCAGTGAATATGATGTGGAAAAGCGGCGGCTCTTCTTTGGGTTGACCATCAAGGCCGGCCCAAGTTTCCGCTTTTTCACGATAACCTCTAACGTATAGTTTTTTATTTTTTTCATCGTTCCAGACTTCGCAACATCGTTCTCCTTGGTAATCAAACCCAACGTATTTCTCTTCGTCTGGTACTAACTGTGTTTTTTGCTTAGCCATTTTGTTCTTGGAATTTAGTCTGAAATTCAATGATTTTATCGGAGGTCAACCGGTTTTCATATTCGTCGCATAATTGTTCGATCCATGATTGAATCATTTCTTTCGCAGCATCGGTTGCATACTCAAAAATGACGTCAAACATTTCGTTCCCATTATATGGGCGGGCAGGATACGCGGTATACCAGTTCCCGTATTCTTGGCACCCACCGCTAAAATCCCAAGTAGCAGCCGACTTCAAGCACGCTACAAATATTTGGCCCTTATCGTCGTTGAAGTCCACCCAAATTCCGGGCATTTGTTGTTTTTTCAACTGCCCGAATACTACAGTTGCAGCGTTAAGTTTTTCTGCAATGACGCTTGCTGTGTTTACCGCGCCTTTTGTTTCTTTAATGTTTACTGTGAATGTGAATTCCATGTTGTTGTTGTTGTTTTTTTGTGTGTGATTCAATTAATGTACTGCAAAGGTAAGCGTTTTCTAATTACTGTCAATATTTTAATCAATATTTTTTTGTCGAAAAACAAATTAATTTGGTTATAATATTTAACAGTCGGAAAATAATGCAGTTACACAAAAATGCCCGCTTTGTAAATTTACGTGAATTTACAAAGCGGGCATGAATACCTGTTATCGTTTACTGGAGCGGCTTTTTCTTAGGAACCGCCTGCGCTCTCGGCGGTTCATTCCGGGTGGGATGTATTGTATTCCAAGTTCTAATTTTTTCAAATCTTCGGGCATTTGCCCTTCACACCTCCACCGATCAATAAGGCTCATCGCTTCGAGCGTTGTTAAGCCGGTGGCAGTAAGTTGCTGTATTAACGCAATGTCTGGATCGTTTAGCAGTGTGTCGGTCATATTACGTCAAGTCTATGTGCTTCGTTAATTTTCAAAGTGCCGCCGTATCCTACAACCGCTCGGTCATAGGATACAGATGATGTTACAGCAAAAGAATCATCTTCGTCGGATAAAACGTATAAACTGCCCCATTGAAAGCCTATACGATTACGACATGCATTTTTGATGTGATCATAGGAAATTTCACTACCGAAGTACTTAAAGTTAGTAAAATGAATTATTTTACCCTTAAAACTCCACTTAAAGTATTTGAAAAAATCTTCCTTACTGTTAAACCCGTCGTTGAGGGCTAACTGATATTGTTGTTCGTCATCTAATTCGCATCCGTCAATCCATACACGGTCGTATTGTCTTCTCTGTATTTCAATTTCTTGGAACGATACGCACGGGAATTGTGGTGCAAACTGGTAACGATCTGGTGTGCGGTTATTAATCACGGGGTGAATAATGCTGCCAGGCTTCCACCGGTTGTTTAGGTCTTCGCGTATCGTGTGGATTTTAGGGTAAAACTTTTCAGCGGGAATAGGTATGTGTGTTTTGGCTTTCAAATATCCGAAGTGGACACCGGCCCAATAACGTTCTTTCCAATCGGGGTTTTCTGGGAAAAAGGTGTCGATTGCTTCCCAGATTTTTTCGGCGAAGTATGTGGGTTCGCCTTGGTGTTGTTTTTTAAATCCTAATGTCATTGTTGCTTTTTTTTAAAAGTGTGAAAGATGTGGGCGGCCACTAAGACCGCCCGTGGTTTATTTTTCAGGGTACACATCTACCGCTGGGTGAGTAATAAATTTTTTCACTGGGCCGCGCCATAACTCTATCAAGGTGGTGGTTAACAACCGCACATCGGCTCCGCCCCAAGGGCTATCTCTCCCCTCTGTGTATTTGGCGTTAATGACTACCCGATATGTATCTCCGCTTTTGAATCTCATCCGCACAACTGCGCGGGTTTTAGTTCGTTCGACACACTTTTGAAAAAACTCTGGTATCTCCTGGTATATTAATTTCCAGTCGAAAGCCCATTGCTTCGGGTGCCGGATAGATTTGTATTTGCGGGTTTTTCGCGTTATATCCTCGGTGTACTTCTCCCAGTCGTAGTCTGGGAACTCTTTTTTCATTTCCTCGACTACAAAAATGGGGTTCGTTTTAGTGAGCCGCTTGGCCACTCGGCGGCGGCGCTGGAGCCTTCGCTTTTCGTATATGCGCCAGTCAATCAATTCGTGGTCGACTGCGCGGTGCTGATTTGTTATTTCGATGTTCATGAGAAAAGACAGAGTTGTTTTTTAATTTCGATTGCAGGGTCAAAGTTGGTCCAGATCATTTCCTGCGTAATCCGGCCTTTACCTTTCGACATGGCCACCATTTTGGGCGGGAACGATGTCTGCCACCAATTTCGATACCAGTGCCTGTATTCCGGCGAATCGTAACCGGACACGATTGCGCGGCCTTTAATTTTGTTCAGAATATTAGCCAGTTGTGAGTGGCCGTCGATTCCCATCTCGTTCAAGTAATCGTTTTTACTTGTACGAGTTTTGGGCATGTAAGGCGGATCAAGATAAAATAGGCTGGATCTGCTGTCGTATTTTTCAATGATTTTAAAAGCGCAGCCATTTTCAACCTGTATGTTCCGGATTCTATTGGCCACTTCTTTCAAACCTTCAATTTTGTTGTAAAAATTGAATGGCGCGTAAGAGAACTCACTTTGTTTGTACTTAATGTTTTTGGACCAAGATTTGTCGCGTTTTTGCCCAGCCTTGGCGATGTCCATGCTTACTCGAAGGTAGAAGCGTCGGGCCTTTTCCACCGGCTCAAACACGTCTTCCTGCCATGCGTTTTCAAATTCGCTTCGAGCGTATGGCGTAAGTTCGAGTAGGTGTATCAATTTTTCCGGCTGAGTTCTTAGTACTTCAAAAAAGTTTGTAATGTCCCCGTTTTTATCGTTTAGCGTTTCGATGGGCGACATGGGCTTGTTAAGGCCCACGACATAACTGCCGGCAAATGCTTCGATATAATGATCATGTTCGGGCATCAAGTCTATAATGTCGTTGCACAATCCAAATTTTCCGCCGTAATAAGCAAATGCAATTCGTTTCATCACATCAGCCCCTCCCACGCTTTGTTGATTATGTATTGCAGTGCGTTGATGGACCATTTGTTTTTCACCATGTCGGCAAATCTCTGCGGCTCCGTGGTGTTCTTGCCGTCCATGATGATCATCCAGCGATAGTACGGGATCACGTCATCCCGTTTCATTCCATCGAGAGTGGTTACGTTTTCGGTGGGCAGGAAAAACTTATCGTTAACCAGCACCGAAACGAACTCTTTTCTTATTTTTTGGGAGACAAAAACGTATATCGCTTTGTCTTTTACTGGAGCCTCGGCCACCATTTTTTTAATTTTTTTCGAGGCAGTGGTGGAGACCTCAAAGGCTTCCTGAATTTTCGAGTAAATTAAGATCTTGTACATGTTGGATGAAATTTTTGTGTGAAATGTCGAGCAGGCATTGACCTGCATATTTTGTTGGATAATCGTACCACCGGTGCATACTGGCAACGTAGTCCACTGCGGCGTGGTAACCCTTGTATTCGCACAGTTCGGAAAACTTCCAATCCACAAACCCACGGGGCCGGTAAATGAATTTGTCCGGGTTGTGCTTTGTGTTCTTAATAAAATCAATCGCTGCCTTCTCTTGCATTGTCGATTTTCTGTTGTGCGCGATAGTAGTTGTATTGGCGCGTGTTGATTATTTTAACACCCTTGGGCGGGTTATACTTGGCCCCGTCTGGTACGATCAGCAGGTGGTGCTTTTGGCCAAACTCCACTTTAACTTTCAGGTACAGCCGCCCGCCGTTGAAGTGGCCACGAAACCCCACGGCTTCGTTCACTTCGTCGTCGTGGACGACAGGCAATTTTTCGTCGTATATTTTTGCGATGCTCGGTGGTGGTGCGGCATAGTAGTCGCAATCTTCGTCATAAGTGGATAGCACTTTCCATCCCGGAGGTGCCGGTGAGGGAAAGCGAAAGCCAATGCTATCGATACCACCTGCGTACACGCCGAGCGGCGGTACGGCTTTCACACCCCCCTTTACTGCGGCTTCGGACCATGCCTCAAGGAAAGCGTCTTTAATTCGGGCCTTAATACCCTCTAATTTGGAAAAAGTGGCGCATTTGCGCGGGATTAGATAGTACATGTTGTCGTGTCTTAATTGCACCCCCCTACACCAAAAAAAACCTAAACGGCTGGACTTTTGGACTAAGCGGGGGTAAGTGATTGATAATGAATATTTTATTTAGTCCAGTAGCAGTCCAAAAGGCTGGACTAAACTGGACTTTTTGCTTTCAGATTTGGACTTTTGGACTTTTGGACTAAACTGGACTAACTTTGGACTTGATAAAATACTGATTATCAGCGAGTTATAAAGGAAAGTCCAAAAGTCCAGTTCTTTTTTCTTTTTTTATACAGGGGTGTTTACAAATATAATAAGAGAGTATAAAGATATTATATGTGTTTTCCGGCCAAAACCGGTCTAAAACACATCGGTCAATGGTTCCACTACCGTGTTTTTGAATACTTTCTCCCCGCAGGTATTGAGGTCGAAGTTTTTGTCTGCGACGCAGATGAATTCGGTGCCGCTGGATTTGATCCGGCCATCTGGACCGGCGCTTGGGTTATAGTCGAACCCGGCGTATTTGGCCCATAATTCGCACTTCTTTTTTGCCTTACTGGCGTCGAACCATTTCCGATCGCTCGGATACTGGCTCAGGTAGTCTTCGAGTATTCGCTCCTTGGCTACTAATCGGTTGAGCATATAGCCAGGTACGAAGTAAGTGTCGGCGAAATCGATAAAGTCCTCTCCGATAGATTGTCGCATTTTTCGCCGCTCGATGTCGGCGCTTTCCACGGCGTAGCGGCCCAGGTCGCTGTACTGCATGTACACCTGAATACAGGTGGCCATTAAGTTGTAGTACAAATTCCATTGCTGCCACGACCAATCCGTAAATAGTTGGTGCCCAAAGTAGTGGGCGGGTGTGCGGTATTCGTTGAAAAAATTACTGAATCCGAGGAAGTATTGGCGGCGTTTGAACATGTTCCCCTCACCGTTAATGGAGTGATTGGTGGTGATGGTGAACACCGGCGGCGGTATCGTAATGGGTGCCCCTTGGAACGGCTTTACCCGGATGGCGTTGGTGATCTGGCTAAATAATAGTTCAAAGTCAAAGTTTACGCGGATATCGTCGAAGATTATTTCCGCTGTTCTTTCGTCTACTCCGTGGTACAAAAACTTATCGTTTTTCAGGTCCGCCGTTTTACCATCCACAATAAAGCCCGGTTGGCAGTGCATCGTGGCCATTGCGTAGATAGATTTACCTGAGCCTCCTTGCGACTTACCCACTGCCGAGTCGAGTCCGTCCATACAAACGACGGCGCGTTTGTTAGATGGGTCCCGGTAATGCCGGAGTTTATAACCCCAGCCTATCAGTTTGGTCACGATGTGCATTTTGAACGTGGCCAGTTCCTCGGCAGTGAGGGCTTCGGGCTTTTCTTTTACAAAGTATTTCAATGCCCCGTCGGTATCTCGCAGCAGTTCATACTGTTTGTCCCAGGGGAAAAGGGATGTACAGCGTATGTAGTCGTACAGTTCGCAGGCGTTTTCACCGTTGCATTCCGGTGATTCTTTTATGTTCCAACCCTTCTCATTTTTCGAGATTTCGACCAGCGGATGCCCCAGGTAGTTGGGTTTGAAGTCGATCACCTGGTTTTCCCACACGGTGCCCGATAATTCGGTAAGCGGCCGCTGCTCGATTTTGTCGGCGGTTATAATCCAAAAGCAATTTGAGAACACCATGATCTGTTGGTCCGGCGATGGCTGAATAAATTCTGGTCTGTGCTCGAACATATAATTCAGGTTGTTCGGCCCTAAAAATTGTGTGTTTCCTCTAAGTAGCATTTGTACTACGTCGCTTCTGTCCTCCTGCTGGACCGAGTTCTCGGCGAACTCGACCACGAAGCGCTGTATCCATTGCGCGGTTCGATCGCCGATCAGGTGGTTTTCGCGGCGAACAGTACGGTATTGTCCCGGCGCGTATTCGTACAGGCCAATGCCTCGGTTGAATAAAAACTTCCGGATGCGGTCGTAGTTAAAATTTACTTGCTTCACCCAGCGCCCACCGCGCCCCATGTATTCATCGACGTCCCAAAACTTTTCGGCCGGCAGGATCTGCTGTGCCATTTGGATTTCGGAAGCCTCGGTGTTGTAGAAGTAGGTGATTTTACCAAATTTAAACTCTCCCAACTCTTTGAGTTGGTCGAAGTGCTTTTTGAAAAAAGCCGCCGGGTCGTGGAGGCTCCATTTCTCCGAAAGTTGGTATTCCGATACGCGCAGTGGGTGAATATTGGTTACCTCTACGTGCTGGCCTTGGCCTTGTCCATCGGCCACGGCCTTTACAATATCTGCGGCAAGTTCACCGGGTTTGCCGATTGTTTCCTTCTCCTCGGTTTCTAACTGGCTAAGTAAGTCGTCCAACCCCTTGTACTGCGTATTTTTCCCGGCCAGCAGAAAAATGCGCAGGTCGATACCGCTGTTGCGGTAACCGTAGAAATACTCTCTGAATTTTTGAACAGCCCGCAGGAAGGTTCGCGGGCGTTGGTCGACGCTCCGGCCAGCCACGGCGCTAATGTCCTGCCAGTCGGAGTCGAGGCAAAATACTACCTCTTCCACCTCGCATTTAGTGATGATCAACTCAAAGGTGCGCGGCATTTCGGTGTTGAACGCCAAGTTGTGAATTCCCATTATCCCCACGGTGTCCATGCCGTGGAGGCACATTTTGTCGGCTTTCTTTTCACCCTCCACGACGTAGAGCGTTTTAATTTTCGTGGCCGTCAGGTAAGACTTTATAATGTGCTGAGGTATCCATAAGTTGCTACCTGAGTCGTAGGGACTGCGGTACTTCACCGGTTTACCATCTTTGTCGAGGTGCAAATCCGGGTGTTTGTAGCGTACCCGGATGAGTGGTTTTGCTTTGCCTTTTTTCGGGGTGAAAATAATGGGCTTGCAGTCGAGGCCCACGTAGTTCAAGATCATATCGTCACCCTCAGCAGTGAACTCGCCGGTGTCGGTCATGGTGCCTGCCTGGTATCGGTTAATTTCTACCATTTGGCCGTGGCCGTGTGGCACCTGACATTTTTGTGCATCGTTTGGAATACCGGATTGCTTTAATTGCAGGTCACGGAAAGTTACCCTTTTGGCCGCAATTGCTTTGTTGGCGGCGGCAATGCTGCGCGGTTGATTAACCTCAGATTCTATATTGTATTTGTACTCATCGGCAAGCCATTTGTAGGCTGATTTAAAGTCCATGCTGTGCATTACTTGGAGAAGGGAGGCCCCACCTTTGCCACCGAGATCACATTTAAAGCATTTAAAAACACCCTTCTTTGAGCCGCTGGTGACGATTTCCAGCCCATCGGCTGCGCCGCATTGCGGGCAGTCGTACACATTTTTGGTGTTTTTAACTTTTGCTGTTGTTGCGGATTTACGCCGTTGGACATCGGCGGTATCGGCGGTTAGATCGTCAATTTTTAGACGATCCTCTTTTGAAATATAATTTGCCATTAGATAAAGGATTAGCCTGTAAAATGCCGACAGGTGAAGGCACTTTATTAGGACACTGAAAAAAATGTTTTGAGGAAACGGCACCGGAAAGAGAATAAGCGGTGCAATCAAAGAATTAGCGTTTCATGTGGTTTTGAAGCGGAAACCGCTGTTTGGCGGGATGGTAATGCTGCTGTATCTTTGGCCTACGATTACAGCAAAAAACCATATTATGCCGCTTGGGCTTCACTTTCTTTTTTTATTTCCACAAATTTTTGCGCTATATTCAGCAGGAATCTTTGCCTCGTTGTGTAGGGCTCTTTCTTGTCGTCCCTTTTCGCGGACCTGTACAGTACGTTGCGATGAAAGTCTGCGTATTGTAAGCCTTGGCTCCGGCACCATTCGACGCAGGCGGTTACCAGTCTGCGCTCTTCGAGGTATTGTAATATTTCTTTTGCGTTCATAAAACTATTATGTGTTGTAACAAATGCGTAATTTTGTCACAAATGTATAACACCCGATAGAACTGTGCAAGAGTTTGTTAGATTTTTTTCTATCAAAAGAATATATTTTTTTAAACACGATATTTACACAATGGAAAATGCACAACAAAACAGCAACAACGAGGACCAAATCAACTACGAAAGGATTGATCGGTTTAAGAAGTTTTTACGCTATTACCGGCTTAAGCAGCGGGAATTGGCAGCCAAATTGGAAGTAAACGAAAGGCAAGTATCGCATTGGGTTTCGGGATACCGACCTATAACTGAGAGAACGGTTATGAATATTTGTACTGCATATGTTTGCCGCCGTAATACGTGATAGGAGTCTTGAATTTCATTACTGTAAGGAAGAAAAATTAGATAATTGGCTGGACTTTTGGACTAAACCGTATAAAAAACTGATAATCAAATAGTTATTTAGTCCGGTTTTAGTCCAAAATAGTCCAGTAAGTCCACCTTTACAGCAAAAATCAAACCAACTATAAGAATACCGCGCCATCTCCGACGGAAGTAACGTTTTCCGAGGCGAGTGACTTGTTACAAGGGCTGTCCCGCCAAAGCGGATAATCATTGGCGTTGTTGTATAGCAGTGCAATGAGGTCCGCCAATGCGGTTTTTCCGGTGTTTTCAGCGTGTTCTTTTATGCTGAGTATTGCGTTTTTGATCGTGTCTTGGGCTTGGTTGCGCGTATCTACGGAATCGACGGCGGTAATTATCCGGAAGCCGTCAGTCTCCGGCAGTACGGGAATAGAATCCACGGCGTTGGCCACCGTTTGTTTTGCGACTACTCTGCGCACATGGTCGAGTAACTTTTTGTACGCGTCTGAAAGATTCGCATCGTATTTTTTTGCGACCAAATCGTTGTACAGCGCGTCGCATAATACCGCACGAATTGCGCCGCTTTGCTCATTAATTATAGGCCGCATGGCCAAAAATGTGCGGTGGCTCCGGTTGATTGGGTGGTACTCCATGAACTCCGAAGTAGTTCGGAAAAAGTCCGTGGCACCGGAGTTATAAGCCGGTGAATCTTTCCAAACATCCCAGAAAATGTTGTTACCTCTGGAATAAAACTCTAATTTTTCGATTGCAGAATCCAAAAAACTACCAGCATCTTGATACGCGGTAAACAACGTTGACTTGTAGCCCCAGAGCGAGGTGGATGTACTGTTATCCGTTGCAGTGTTTTCCACCGCACCCATTGAAGCGACGATGGTTTTTTTCCGAGGTAACGCCATTGCTACCGTAAAATTCGCAATAGCATCTTGAAGTAATTCGACTAATTCTTTCTGTTCATCAGAAAGTGTATCATCTAAGTAATTAACCGCAAGGGCATCATACAGAGGTTGCCCCAAAAATGGGAGAATAAATTTTTGTGTCGCCTGCCGAACGTATGGCGCGACCTCTTTCCAAAGCATATTACCATTTACGGACGGGTAATGGTTTTGAAAATTTGTGTCGAAAACCTTCTCTTTACCGGCTGTGCCGCTTGAAGGCATGAAAAGTAATTGCATGCGTAACTCTTTTTAAAATAGGTTATTAGAACACGTCACGAGCAGGGGAAAATAAACTGTTCCTATCCATTGCGCGGGCGCGGATTAGATTTTTTTTAATTATTTTGGGGCAAAAAAGGACTTATATGAAGTCGTATCCGCCCGGCGCGTCGTTGGCGTCGTCCATCGCGTACCTCCAATAGTGTTTCGATACCAGGTAGTTATCAAGGGTATCCGTGAAGTGAGTGGCGTGTTCTTGTGGGAACGTTGGGTCATCCTCCTTTGATTTGTCCTTTTGGAAGTCGTTTTTAATAGCCGTGTTCTCGATCGCTATAACTACGTCCTCACAGTCCGCATTAAATCGAACCTTGGGCAGTAGTGGGTTGCCCTCCATAAACACGGCTTCGAAGAAAAAGTGGCGCTCCTTATGCTTCTTTGCCTGTTGGCCTTGGGGTACTTTGTCCTCATACTCCCATCCTGCGGCGTTGAAGCGCTTACCTATAATCGTATAGAGGTCATCATCGGAGTATGGGTTACTGTCCTTACCTCGTGGCTCACCCCATAGCCGTACGTATTTGAACCTGTGCTCTTTCAGGGCCTGAGTAATGGCATCTACTACACCATTTACTTTGCCCTGTTGGTCCTTGGTATAGTACCGACCAAGGCAACGCTCTATACCATCGCGTTCCTGCCATAGGGTAGCACAATTAAATGAGCCGCCAAAGTCCCAGGAGACTTCGATTAACTCATCCGGGTTAACAGCGGCTTTTTGCCCAAACTGTTTTTCCCGATCGAAGGTGTGGTAGAATGACTTGGGCAACTTACGCTGCCGCTCATTTTCGACCTCCAAAAGGTAGTCGCTGTAGCCCATGTTTTGGCGCATGGTTTTGAACCATTGCTCACCCAGCACCACTTCATTATCTCGCGCCGAGGTCCAGAGAAATAGCACGTCCTCCGGAGAGGCTTCATGCTCTTTTTCAAAGGCCAAAACGTATTTACCATCTGCGTCCGTCGGCTGCGATGTGAGGAGAAAAATTGAGTGGTGCATGGTCGAATCAAACCGGTATAAGTTATCACGGACCATCGGCACTATGACCTTTTTGAAAGTAACAGCCTTCACGAAAGCGGCCTCATCGACGATGGCCATATCATAGCTACCACCACGTTTACCCTTCGGTTTGGCCGTAGAGATGAAGACCACCGTGAAGCCGTTGAAAAACGTCATGGTGTTTTCGTACTCTTTTGGCGGCGAGTAAGGGTGGCATATAGTTTGGTTCCACCATGATAGCGGCGGTTTCCCTATTACGTAGTGGATGTTTTCACGAAACCCCAATTCTTCTAATTTTGCCAAAACGGGCGGCAAAGTAGAGTTCATAATTTGCTCCAATGTGCTGGAAGCAAACATGCACTTGCCCCGTGGTAATTCCTCGATACCACGGCGCAGGATAAGCGCAATCCCGGCACTTTTGCCCGATCCCCGGCCACCTACCCAAACTTTTGTTTTTTGGGGAGCCATCGCGAACTGAATTTGCCGTTGATTGAAATAAACGCGCTTAATGTTCTCCTGCATTATGGTTACGTGAATTGTAAAAAGTTTCGGGATGAGAATCGATTAAAAGTGGCGGAATGATAAGCAAATTATGATCAAAAGGCGGCTCTGGCTTGTCGTAGCCTTCCAGCGTTGCAATATCCATCAAAAGTTTACGAGTCAACTCAATCATCTTTGTATCGACGACGGTTTCTTTGCCCTGATCGGTTTCTATTTCGACCTCAATTTTAGAGGCGGCCTTATCGGCCAGAATAGAAAGTTTTTCGACAATTTTGCCTTTCGTCAAAAGCCGATTGACACGAGTAAACGAACCAAATAACTCCTGAGCCTCGTCGTAGAGTTGGTTCGCAAACGAGACACTTATTTCCGGCTCCATAGCCCGGATTTTACTCACCACCGCGCCCCGGCTCACCTCATCAACCGACAGGTAAAACGCCTGTTTCACCCGCTCCAAATGCTTCCAGTCGCGGTCGGTCAATTCGTATTTTCCGGCCTCGACGAGGTACATGCGCAGCCGCGTCAACCGGTCAGCGTTTTCAAAATCATCCTTCGTGTACGTCTGTAACTTTGCGTCGTTTGATTTCATCCTCGAGGATTTTTTTGTACAAGTTAAGGTGGCGTTCTTTCAAGTCCCTTTTTTCAAGTTCCTGTTTGATTTCCACCGTTTTCGGTTCGGTTTGGTACAACTCCCTAATTTTCGCCTGGGTGAGGCTAAGGTTTGCCCGAACTGAATTAAGTTTCAAAACGAGTTTCACCGAGTCCGCCGGAATCGGGAATTGCTCGTCCTCTTCGGGCAAACGGCCCGTTTTGACATAAGTTCGAATGCGACCAAAATGCGCCTCGATATCCGACTGCGCAGCAAGGATGGATTTGACCACCCTCGCCCGTTCGCTATCGGTAACGCACTCGTGCAGCATGTTAGAATACTTGGCACGAGTTACAAATAAGTTGCTCTTTTGGATATAGAGTCTCTTTAACAACGGGTCATCGGAATTTGCCGGAATTTCCGACAATTCCGCATCCTCTTCGAATTCCGCATCATTTTCCGGCTCGTTTTCCGGATTTTCCGACAATTTTTCCACCTCGGAAATAATCCGAATTTGATTCATAGCCGTTAACCCTTTCCGCAATTGCGGAAGGATCGGGTTATTCGGGTTACTTTCCTCTACCCGGAAAAGTAGAGCCTTGTAAGTCTCCTGCGTCATTCTACGGCGGTTGATACCTCTTTTTGGCCACTTGGCTCATTAGCCAACGGGGCTAATTCAATTTCACGAAAACCAATTTTTATGTCGGCTGGCCATCCATTTCGCTCAGCGACCATATAAAGCACTTCGAGCAAAATTTCGCGTGGCGTAGCAGTTTTGGTGGCTACGTGCATTAAATAACTGTAACGGGTTTCGGTGCCACTGGCCGCGTCACGGCCCGGCTTTTGTATGTTGGCCAAAGCCGGTGGCAAACCTTGGCTGCTGATATTTGCATCGTTCGATTTGTCGAACAATTTTAACAACGCCTCGTCTTTAATATCCACCGAAAACGGCGTTATCTTGATACCCGGAAATTCCTTTCCCAACTGCCGGTTAATTTCGTACGTAGTGATCACGGCGCGGCCAGCACCGTCTTCCGCGAGCAGGAAGGAATTCAATTTCCTGATAAATTTTTTCCGAGCCTCGGTTTCCGCTTCCTTCGCTTTTTTGATCCCATCCGGCGATTGCTCCGCCGTGGTATTATCCCGGAAATAATCCTTCGGAATTTCGATTTGCCACCGGATGAGGTATCCATTGTCCAAATTCCGATTGTGAAAAATCGGAACTCGGTTAGAGAGCATAATCCAGTCCTTGCCGCCCCACCACCTTGGCGAGTAGTAATAGTCGTTGTGGAACAAATCGTCGCCAGTGTGATAGATACCCTTCGTTTGCTTTTTATTTGGATCGTACTTTGGGACTTTATAAATTTTCGCGTCCTTATGCTTAAGGTCGTCCCATTTGGTGCTCAAATAAAAGTTTTCGATTTCGCCCTCCTCATTTTGCTCCTCGAGCCGCGCATGGCGGCATTCGATAGCCTTAATACTGGTTACCGGCCCGCCCAACTTCCCCACGATTTCGGTAAAAGTGTTGGCGTGCATTATCAGATTTTTGGCCTGCGCACGTAAGTACTTGCGAATGTTAACCTTTTTGAAAAACGCCTCCATTTCGGCGGGCATAGGCACAGGTACTATTTTTACTTCTCCAGCGGCAATTTCTTCTCGATAAGTAAATAAGCCCTTAGCGACCAAAATGTCGCGTTTAGTCCCGATCATCTCGGGAATAATGTTGTTGGCCGCAGCCAATTTTTCGCGCTCTTGAGGTAACAGGTTGTTGGCACCCCAATACTTTATTTTGATTGGTCCTTTGGAACCTTCGGCGGCTTTCGACACCGATACGATTTTACCCTCTTCTCCGCTGATTTTTGATGAAGACTTCATGTTAATTACAACCCCACCTTCAGCGGTTTTGACCACCCAAATATTTTCGTCCAGTTTTTCCATTAGTGAATGACTTTATACCCATTGAAACTGATAATACAGCCAATGAGTGGTGATAGATAATTTCCAGTATCGTAATCAGAACAGGGAAGAGTCCCACGTTCTATGTGGAGGCTACGTTTACGCTCGGCGCGGTCGTTATTAGATGCCGCTTGTCCCGGCCCTTTGGCTTTGCCATATAGGCATTTAGCCACGGTCTTAATTGAACCGATGTTTTTCCCAGTTGTGCGTACAAACTGCAAAAAAAAAGTCTTGCCGGTATTCTCTCGAATCTCGGCAAGAACCTGTTGTATAGATATGTCCCCTTTATACACCATGCCACAAAAGTGATGGCTGCGGGGTGGTGAGCATAGGACAAGAACTATAATGCAGCCTCGGAGGCTATATTATTCACAGTTTTGGCCGTAGTTTCGAGGTCGGAGTACACTTGCACCACCCGCAAATTAGTGGCCCAGGTACTAACTTCGCTCCGGAACTGAGCGAACTCTTGTACCAAGGCACTGTATGCCTTATCCGTTGCAGCGGCGGCACTGGTGGCTGCGTTTGGCGTAGTATTGAAGCCCATCAAGCCGCCCCGCTCCATGTACGGCTCGCCGTTGCCATTCAGAGAATTAAGGCCGCTCAGTTTGTTGATCAACGGCGCGTTTTTCTTATTCACCACGGCGAATAATTCGCCGCGTTCTACTTCGATTACAGTGCCATCGTCACCGTAGAGTTTGGTCCCTCCTTGGCTGTGCGGCCTGCCACCAAAAAAGCCCATTTTCGCACTGCGGCCCCAAAAATCAACTAACCGGCCACGCTCAAATTTTTGGGCATCTACCTTATTCATCGCCACAAACGCCCGCGCAGTGGCAATACCGGCCTGCACACCGGCAAGAATATTACCGGCCACTGGGCCTAATAATTTAGCCACCGGCGATTCTTGGGCATTGGCAAAAATGCCAGATAATTCGGCAATAAGGTTCAACTGAATTTGCCCTTTTTGGAGGGTCTTAATGGTTTCGGCGTGCTTCTTTTTCGAAGCCTCGTCGCGGCTTAACAACTCCTCAAACCCTTTGAATACGTCGCTCGCGGTATTGAATCCCGTTTGTAGGGTGGCCTGTTGTATTTCCTCCAGTTTTTGCTGCGCGACAATACGTTGTTCGGCAATGTCGGCTTCGATTTTGGCCTTGTCCTCTTCTCTCTGACGGATAATATCCGTTTGGGGCAATGCCGAGTCGCGTAAGATCCTAATTTCCTCGGCGATAAAGTTGCGCTTCGCCTCGAGGCGGCGGAGTTCTAACTCCTCCTCGATACGAACCGTCTCCGTGAGTTTGTCCTGGATTAACTTTTGACTTTGAGCGAGCGCAGCCAACCGGCCATCGGTGTTGTCGCCCTGTGTTAAACTGGTGACCGGCCCCGCGCCTCGCGTAGGCAAAGCGCCCACTTCCGGAGCCGCAGCCCTAAAAGTGT
>Ga0209812_10000658_pt1 | contig 29540 bp, 25 predicted proteins | sample JI71714BDNA_FD_187502 | JGI IMG/M metagenome (GOLD analysis project Ga0209812, IMG submission 187502) | Wastewater effluent complex algal communities from Wisconsin, to seasonally profile nutrient transformation and Carbon sequestration -... | ecosystem: Engineered > WWTP > Effluent > Algae...
AAAATCCTCGCCGAGACGCACTGGCAGACCGGTGAAAACATCAGTTTGCTGCCTGATTTTCGGGCTATGTATTGTCCGGCCCGGCAACAACATATCCGGACTGCAGCCGAACAGCTGGCGGCCAGACTGGCCAGTCGCTGTCCACAGTGCGACGCGGCCGATTTCTGGCAGAAGGATGTAGAGCGGGGGCTTCCTTGTCTTGACTGCCAATTACCGACCCGTCAGATCAAGGCCTACCTCAAGCGTTGTGACTGCTGTGGGTTTGAAGTCCGGGAAGCCGTCAGCCAGACCGGCGCTGAACCAGTCTGGTGCGGGTTTTGTAATCCTTGAAACCGTTGATGGTGTGGCGCTTGGTTACAGCACGCCGGCACTGCGGTGGTTATAGATACGGATCGTCATGATAATCAGGATGGTCGCAATCAGCGCGGATACCGCATGATGCATCACCAGGTGGCTAAGCAGGAAAGCCGGGACGTCTTGCCAGCCATCAATCAACCACATCTTACTGAACAACATCACATAAGTTGCCAAATGCAGGTACAAACCGGTGCGGAAGATTTGCCGGATGCGCTGTTGCAGCGGTTGGCTTAAGCCTGAACCAAACAGACGCAAGCCGATTAATGCGGCGATGCAGAGGCCGAGCGTTATCAATCCGAGGCCCAACAACGACGTTTTCGCCACAACAGCGCTCGCGATATACCAAGGTGTCATCAATCATTACTCCAGATAAAACTACAATCACTCAGTGATTCGCAGCACATCAGCCAGCGAATCCCAGATCTGATCTGCGCTATGCAAATCCTCATCCGTCAGCGGGTGGCCGCTGCGAACCAGAAATTTGCGGGCGACGCCAGCCGCTGTGGCTGCCTGCATGTCCGCAGCTTTGTCGCCAACCATCAGGCTTTGTGCCGGGTCAATGCCGTATTCACGGATGGCCTGCAGCAACATACCGGGATTGGGCTTGCGGCAGTCACAGTCGATATTGTACGGCACCTGGCCTTTTTCAAGGTGATGCGGGCAATAATAGACGCCGTCGATTTTGATGCCGTGCGCAGCGAATTGCTGCTTCATCCAGCTGGTCAGCACGGCGAAATCCTGCTCGGTGTAATAGCCGCGCGCGATACCGGACTGGTTGGTCACCACAATCAGTAAATAACCGAGGTTTTGCAGATGACGGCAGGCGTCAAACACGCCGTCAATAAAATCAAAATGCTCAGGTTTATAGGTGTAGCCGTGATCGATATTGATCACGCCGTCGCGGTCGAGAAATGCGGCTTTGCGCAATGTCGTCAAAGTGCTTGTGTTCATCAGAGTCCTTCCTGGCGGATTAGTTTATCCAGCATCTTTTTCACAGCATCCACGCTGATTTTTTCCATGATATGGCTGCCTTTGACCCGGGTGCCCCAGGGCAATTCGGCCGCGGTTTTACCGGTTTGCGCTTTGAGTTCTTCGTGATAAGCATCCACCACATACTGACGGTACAGATAAGGCCCGGTGCGGCCCGGATTGCTGTGGCCATACAGGCCAATCACCGGCGTACCGACAGTCACTGCCATATGCGCCGGCCCGGTATCAGGCGCCAGTACCACAGACGCTTGCTCCAGCAGCGCCAACAGTTGTTTTAAATTGGTTTTGCCAACCAAATCGATGATGTCGGTTTGCGCCTGCGCTTTGATGTCCTGCGCTAACTGCTGTTCCATCGCGGTTGGACCGCCACACAGATAGACGCTAAAGCCAAGGGTCGTAGCATAGTCGGCGATGGCGGCATAACGCACTGGTAGCCAATTGCGTTCGGCTTTGGAGGCGGCCGGGCAAATCACCAGATGACGGCTTGTGGCAGGATTCAACTGGGCTTTGGCCCAGTCACGCTGCTCATCGGTGATTGGCATTTGCCACTGCGGTTTGTCCTGCGGATTTTGTAAAAACGGCACGCCCAGATGACGGGCAAAACCGGCAAAACCATCCAGCACGTGCGGCTCTTGCTGCGGCGCAATGCGCTCGCGCATAAAGAGCGCATGCAATTCTTTGGCGCGTGACCAGTCAAAACCAATTTTGCGCCGCGCCGGAATAAACAGCGACGCGACATTAGCCCGCAGCGCCACCTGCATATGCAGCAACACATCAAACTGCTGGCCTTTGAGCTTGTTGCGTAAATCGCAGTATGCGCCAAGGCCGAGCTTTTTATCAAACACGATCAGCTCCACGCCGGGCAGGTCTTTTAGCAGCATCGCTTCGACTTTGCCGATGATCCAGCTGATTTTGGCTTGTGGATAATACTGCTGGATCGCCTGGACCGCCGAGACTGCATGGCAGACATCGCCAATCGCCGACAAACGCAAAATACAAATCGATTGCAACTGCTGCGGTGCATGCACCGGGAATGCTGGAGCGGACATCAGGCTCTACCCTTTGATTTTTTTGATAATGGCGCTGGTGGAACAGCCATCAACAAACTGCAGCACTTTGACTTCGCCACCGGCGTCCAGCACTTCACGCGCGCCGACAATGGTTTCTATCGTGTAATCGCCGCCTTTGACCAGCACGTCCGGTTTCACCTGCAGGATCAATTCAAGCGGCGTGTCCTGTTCGCTAGGGTTATCGCCAAAGGGCAATACCCAGTCGACCGAGGCCAAACTGGCCAGCACAGTGGCGCGTTCATCCAGCGGATTGACCGGCCGGCTGTCGCCTTTGAGGCGTTTGATCGAGGCATCCGAATTTAACCCCACCACCAAGCGGTCGCCCTGCGCTTTGGCCTGCGCCAGATAGCGCACATGGCCAGCATGCAGGATATCAAAGCAACCGTTGGTGAAGACGATGCGCTCGCCATTTTGTTTGGCAAATTCAATGTGTTGCAGCGCTTTATCAAACGGGGTCAGGTAAACATCGCCTTGCGAGAACAAATGCGAGTTCAGTTTCGCTGCCAGTTCCTGTGGCGACACGGTCGCAGCGCCTAACTTGGCAACCACCAGACCTGCTGCCAGATTGGCGACTTCCACCGCCTGTGGCAGCGCCATCCCAGCGCCCAGCATCACCGCTAGCGTGGCAATCACGGTATCACCGGCACCGGTGACGTCACTGACTTCTAAGACTTGCGCCGGGAAATGGTGATGTTCACTGGCGGTGATCAGCGTCATGCCCTGTTCGGAGCGGGTCAGCAGCATCGTCGCGATCCCGCAGCGTTCCAGCATGGCACGGGCGGAGCTGAACATGGCAGCTTCTGAGCTGGTGTCGCCACCGGCTAAACGGAATTCCGACAGATTCGGCGTGATGATATCGGCCCCGCGATACACCGCTAAGTCGGCTTGTTTTGGGTCGACCAGCACAAACTTGCCGGCGGCTTTGGCGGTCGCGATGATGCGCCCGACAGCAGCCAAAGAGCCTTTGGCGTAATCGGACACCAGTACAAAGTCATAATCCCCCAGCAGCGCCGCCACTTTGTCGGCGAGGGCTTCGGCCTGTTCACGGCTGAAGTTTTGTTCGATATCCAGCCGCACGACTTGCTGGTGGCGCGAAATCACCCGCATTTTGGCGATCGTCGGGTGTTCGTCCTGTGCCAATAATTCAGAGCGGATACCGTCGGTGGCCAGAATTTGCGTCAGGCTGTCGCCGTTATCATCGCGGCCGACCAAGCCAAGCAGGCCAACATGCGCATCAAGGTGCGCGATGTTGCGCGCCACGTTGGCTGCACCACCGGCTTTGTCTTCAATTTTGTTGACGCGGACCACAGGTACCGGCGCTTCCGGCGAAATGCGCTGCGTATCGCCCTGATAATAACGGTCCAGCATCACGTCGCCGACCACCAGCACCCGCGCCTCTGACAAATGATTTAAACGGCTGATATCAATCATCTTTATTCTTCTTTTTTCTTTGGTCTTCTTAGTTTGCCAGCACCAGGTCCAGCGCTTCACACAGCCAGTGACCGATAAACATATGCATTTCCTGAATGCGGGCGGTTTCGTCGTAGTTGACGATGATGGGCAGCTGCGCAATGTCTTTGACTTTACCGCCATCACGGCCGGTCAGCGCCACGGTAAAGGCGCCCAGTTCATTGGCGGCAGCCAGCGCCAGATTGATATTCGGGCTTTTGCCGGAAGTGGTCAGGCCGATGACGACATCACCGGCGCGGACCAGGCCACGCACCTGACGTTCAAACACGCTGTCAAAGTGATAGTCATTGGCGTGCGCAGTCAGAATGGAGGTATCTGTGGTCAGCGCAATGGAAGCCAGCGGGCCTCGTTCCGCTTTGTAGCGCACCATAAATTCGGCGGCTAAGTGCTGGCTGTCGGCAGCACTGCCACCGTTCCCCATCCACACCACTTTACCACCGGCTTGCAGGCAGGCCACCACAGCATCCAGCAATTGCTGACTTTGCGCAGCATATTGTTCGGCCACAGCAAATACTTCGCGGTGACGGGCCAGCGCAGCGAGGAAACTTGGGGTCTGACTCATGCAATATGTCCTTCAGAATAATGTTCGGAACGGCCTAACAGGCGGAAAATGTCTTTGAGCACCAATTGCAGCCCGGGTTCAAACTGTTGAGCCGGTTGCAGTGGCGTATTTAAGGCTTTGTGGCATTGTGCCACGATGTCAGCTTTGGCTAAAGTCGCCGGGTAAATCAAACCTGCAGCGGCACAGGCCAGCACGCGGTCCGGCTGATCACCGGCAACCGGCACTGCGACAATATTTTTGCCCAGCACTATCGCCTGACCCATCATATCGCCGCCGCCACTGACGATCAGTGCCGCTTGATTGAGTAAGGTCATCAGCTGCTGGTTTTTCATCGATTTAACCACAGTGACGCTGTCGGTAGACGCCAGTTCACCGCTGAAGTTACCACCAGCCACCAGCAACGCGGGTTGCTGCGGGGTCGCGACAGCCAGCGCTGCCTGATAAAACTCTTCAGTGGCGCTGCGGCCCTGCACCTGATGTCCGCCGCCGCCGGCCGCCCAGACGCTGTATGCTTTGCCATGCAGCTGGCTGAATTCAGCCGGTAATTCGGCTTGCGGCGCGCTGAATACCGGGCCGGTGAAAATCGGTTCGTCTTTGTGCAGCAGACGCAGTTTAAAGCGCTCCAGCGCAGTCAGGTCGCCATCGACAAACTTAAACTGCACTATCCAGTGAGCATCCAACGCACTTAAACGGCGCAGCGCAAAACCTTTGGCGCGCTTTTTCTTATGCTGCGAGACAAACACCACTTTGGCACCGATTTTTTTCGCGGCGCGGGCCTGTGACGCGCGGCCAGAGCAGTCGAAGATCACCAAGTCGGGTTTTAACTGCAGCAGCAGGCTGTTGACGGCGGCTTTTTCTTTGGTCGCTGAATTATTCAGCAGATGAGTTTTAAACGGACAACTTGCCGCGGTCGGGGCATGCCGGTTCAGCACAAACTGAATATCCAGGCTAGGGTCCAGCTGGATTAAAGCCTCGGCAATGATCAGCGAACGCATATATTCGCCGATGCCTTTGGGGCTGGAGACGGGCAAAAACAAAATTCTGGGGGCGGCAGTTGTCATACTTGTCTGACCTTCAGCAAATTTGCCGCCAGTATAACGGAAACGCGGGGGTATCAAAACAGCAGCAAATGACCATCGCGCAGCACGTTGATATTCAGCTCCTGCTGAATACGTTGTTGCCACAGCACCGCGATTTGTTCCAGTTCTCCCCGTTGTTGCAAAACTTTCGCCGCCTGTTGCCAGTGCGCCACTAAGGCGGGATCGGCTGTTTTGGGCATCACCAGATAGACATGGCTGCTTCGCAGCGTCATGGCCAGTTTCGGAGCTGTATGCTGGTCGGTGTGCTGGCGTAGCAGATAGGCCAACTCGAGACTATCGGCGATAATGGCCTGAACCCGGCCGCTATGCAGCATTTGCAGGTTTTGCTGATGACTGGTGACTGCCACCAGATTGGTAAAGCCAAGCTGGATCAGATAACTCTCCCGCACGTCGCCGCGCACGACGCCAATACTGCTGAGTTGGCGTAAATCAGCCAGATTGTTTAGTTGCAGTGTGCTTTGTTGCGGCAGATAAATTTGCCAACGCTTTTTCAGGACCGGCAGTAGCCAGTGAAATGCAGCTTCGCGTTCAGGTGTGCGGGAAAAACTGAATAGCAACACATTACTTTCTTGTTGTGCTGTAAGCATCGCCCGGCCTTCAGGCATCAATTCCAGCGGGTTTTGGTCATTCAGCTGACGTTGCAGGGCTTTGACGACATCAACGACAAAACCATCCATCTGACCGCCCGGTAGCATAAAACTGGCCGGCGGTTCTTCCACGGTAATGATCCGCAAGCGCTCGTCAGCAACCCCACACGGACTGGCCGCGAGTAAACAGAACAACCATAACCAGCGACTGAGCTGAGACATAGGATAAATGGAGTACTTTGATGACTTATCAGCAGTCTAGACAGCATTTTCAGCTTCAGCAAAGTCAGTTTTGTGGCACTTTTGCCTGAATTGGCTGGCGGGCCACAAAGTCCAGCACCGTGGCATTAATACAATAACGTGGCGATCCGCCAGGGCCATCGGGGAAGACGTGGCCCAGATGAATACCACTCACTTTGGCACGGATTTCAATGCGTTCCATGCCATATCGGTGATCCGGCAGTTCAATTACGCTGCCAGCCACCGGTTTGGTGAAAGATAACCAGCCGGTACCGGAATCAAAACGGTCGCGCGTATCAAACAGGGGCAGGCCGCTCAGCTTGTCGATAAACAGGCCGTCCGGGGTATTTTTGAATATTTCATATTGTTGGCAGAAACGGCTGTCTGTGCCTTTGTTAAAGGCGACATGGAAGGCCTCCGAATCACCAAGCTGGAAAGCGCCCAGTGCCTGATAAAATTCTGCCGGATTTAAATAACCCTGATGGCCAAACACTTCTTTGCCATCCTGCAGAAAATATAATGTGGGCGTGGCAAAGGTGGGCGTGGTCAGTGTCAGGCCCTGCAGCTGGGCACTGGTGCGGGTCGTGACCGGAATAGTGCCGCGGTAATGATCCAGCACTTCTTTGCGGAATTTTTCGCAATAGGGGCAATAGCCCTCTGCCTCGAGCACCAGCAGCTGCTTGCCTTTGAGTAAAGCACTATTGTCGGTTACGGCTGTGGCTGTCGCGGCGAAGCGCACACCGGTGCTGTGATCCGGACAGTACCCATCCGGATTCTTAACTAAATAGTCCTGGTGATAGTCTTCCGCCGGAAAAAACTCGCTGAGCATTTTAATTTGCGTCGTGATGGCACCGAAGCCAGCAGCGCTGAGTAATGGCTGATACTGCGCTTTGACGGCCTCAGCCAGCGCCTGCTGACTGGCGTTTTGTACCAGAATGATCGAGCGGTACTGCGTGCCGATGTCGTTGCCTTGCCGATTCAGCTGGGTTGGGTCATGGCTTTCAAAATAGACCTGCAGGAGGTGGCGCAATGACACTTTGGCCGGGTCAAAACTGACTTTCACCACTTCAGCATGATTATTCGGGTCCATCCGGCGGGCGACTGCCGTGATGGCGCGGTAAGTCGGTTCTACACCGTTGCCGTCGGCATAACCGGAGACGGCATTCAGTACACCGGGGATGGCGGCATAGCGTTTTTCCGCGCCCCAGAAGCAGCCTGCCCCCAGTACGATGCTGTCGGTTTGCAGCGTGGCGGCCATCGGTGTGCTGGCAGGCAGCGTGGTGGCCGCAAGACAAGCAGCGGAAAGGCTGAGCAACAGCAGCGTAAACAATGCCTGGATCGGGCGGGTAAAACGGTAAAGCGACATAAAAACCTCCGGTCATTTGTCTTCTCTACGTTCAGACCTGCCAGACGGATGAATATGTGCAGCGACAGAAAAATAAAGCCCGTCTGCGACGGGCTCAAAGTGTTTCAGTACATCAGATGATTGCTTAAAACCGGTAGCGTGCGCCCAGTTCGAAGGAACGTTCAGGACCCACATAAATGCCTTCGCGCAACCCTGTGATGTAGCGTTTATCTGTCAGGTTTTTCGCGGCGGCAAAGACTTCAACCTGTGGGTTGAGTTGGTATTGTGTCAGCAGGTCAAGCACTGTGTAGGCTGGGATTAAACCGCCCCAAATGCCTGCAGCAGCATTGGTTGGCAGCTTCACAAGGTTGGCCGGATCGCCGAATTGTTCGCCGCGATGATGCAGATTCAGCGCCAGGTTCCAGGCGGCCAGATCATAACTCAAGCCCAGATTGGCAATCAGCTTCGGTGCGTAAGGGATCCGATTGCCGGCAGTAGTGCCGGTTTTGAATTCAGATGCCGGTACCCAGGTCAGATTGGTGTCCAGCGCCAGGTTGGCGGCGACCTGATAACCAGCACTGAATTCCAGACCATAATGACGGGTTTCGCCGGCGTTGGAACGCGACAGGTTTGGATCGCTGTTGCCGGTGACGACCTGATTGCTAAAATCCATCAAAAACAACGCCACATCATAACGTAACGTTTGCAGGCTGCCACGCAAGCCCAATTCATAGTTGACGGAACGTTCACCATCGAGCTGTTGGTCTTTTAATCCATCTAAAGCGACGTTATTCGCGGCAGGCGAGAACGCCCGATACAGGCCGCCGTACCATTGGGTCGTGTCGTTATCCCAGGTAAAGCCCAAACCTGGTAAGACTTCGGTGTTGCGGGTGCTGGCTTCACTGTTGTTTTGCGTCAGATTCAGCCGGCTTTGTTCATACGATTCAATCCGAACGCCTGGCGTTACCGCTAATGTCTCAGTCAGTTGCAGACGGCTTTGCGCATAAGTCGCGATGCTGTCTGCTGAATCCTGTAAATGTGCGGCCAGAGTACCGGTGCGATCTGCAGTGCGGGTTGCGGCAATCCGCTGGTCATCCGACTCTTCACTCATCAGACGCAAGCCGATCTCAGAGCTACTTTCAACGTTCAGCCACTGATGTTCAGCGCGCAGACGTGACTCAATACCTACCCGTTCAAAAGCACGGTTATTGCCATTGAGATTGTTGGTATAAACCCAGCGACCGGCGGTGTTTGATGCGGCACTGTTCACGCCATACCGCCAGTAATCACGCGCCATATCGCTCCAATAGGCCACTGTGTTTAATGTCATGCTGTTGTTGATTGCCCATTCATGGTTCAGGTCAACGGCTGTCCGGTCGACCAGCAGATAATCGTCCGGGGCCGGATTTCTGCGCGCACCGGCGTTATATTCTGCTAACAGCAAACCACGGTAAGAGATATTGGCATCGTTTTCATGGCGCGACACTTTAATGCCGACTTTTTGGTTATTCGCGAACTGAACACCGGCTTTGGCCATGACGTCCGTCATGTCATACCCTTTGCCCATAAAGCCATCACTGTTGGCATGAGTCGTAATGACGCCGGCAAATGCATCGCCGGCGCTATTAGTATTGCCAGCCTCGACGGTCAGCTCACGGGTATTGAACGAACCCAACCGACCTGACAGTTCAACACCGTCGTCTGGTGTTTTTGTCTGGTAGTTGACGACGCCACCGATAGTTGACGGACCATAGCGTAAAGAAGCCGAGCCTTTTAACACTTCAACAGCCGCAACCCGCTGAATACGCGGATTAAAATAACGTTCGTTGCCAATAAACAAACCCGGTGCAACCGGCACACCGTCTTCCAGCAACAGGGATTTTGACTCGCTGGCGGAGAGGCCGCGGATGCCAAAATTGGCCACCACCGATGTTTCGTCTTCAGTCTTGATATTGATGCCCGGGATACGACGCAACACATCTTCAGTCGACAAAGGCTGGATTTGTTCAATTTGTGCCAGGCTCACCAGATTGACAGTCCCTGTTTCGACAAAATGCGCATCGCTCTGACTGGCCGTGATCTTGATGACCTCGAGCGTCGGCATGGTTTTTTTCTTTTCGACAGTTTTCTCAATTACAGACACTTGCTCTGGTGCTTTGTCTGCAGCCTGTGCCGGCAATGTCAGGCAGATAAGACCAATGGCAGCAGCCAATCTGGAATAATGAAGCGTGGTGGCGGACATATGATGAAAGACTCAACTTAACTGAATTGCGCTCATCTTAACACAAATAGTTCGTATTAATAAATGCATCTGCGTTTGCAACAAGGCCCGGAGTTGTGATCAAGACAGGAAATAGCCCCAGCAATGGTGCATCACTGGCAAAGCCATAGCGCAGCCAGTATGATCGGGTATTCCCATCATGAACTGACGGAAGCCGTTTTGTCCCGACTGGCCTTAGTGTGTTACAGCCTGCTGATTTATCTGTTGCGGCCGTTGTTGTTGTTGCTGTTTGTCTGGCGCAGCCGCGCCGATACTGCTTATCGGCAGCGATTTATCGAGCGTTTTGCCCTGCAAGCGATCCCGGCACAGCTGCAGGGCGGCTTGTTGGTGCATGCGGTGTCGATGGGCGAGGTCGTAGCGGCTATTCCGCTGATTGAAGCCTTGTTGCGTGATTATCCGGCAGTCCCGCTGACCGTGACTTGCACCACGCCAACCGGCTCGGCGCGGATCCGTCAGCATTTTGCCGCGCAGATCCAGAGTGGCCGGGTCTACCACTGTTATCTGCCGTTCGATACGCCGGGCGCAAACCATCGTTTGCTCAGTAAGTTGGCGCCGCAACTGATCCTGCTGCTGGAAACCGAGTTGTGGCCGAATTTATTGCGGATGGCTGGCAGGCATCAGGTGCCGGTGTTACTGGTCAATGCCCGCTTATCGCAACGTTCAGCCCGCGGTTACCGCCGTTTTGCCTGGTTGGTCAAACCGATGCTGCAGCGGTTAACGGCGATTTTGGCGCAAGACGACGCGACCGCAGCGCGTTTTAATGTGCTGGCTGGCTGTCATCGTGCTGCTGCACCGCTCGCCAGTCGAGCCGGCAATCTGAAATATGATATGCGGATTGCCCCTGACCTCGCAGCCAGAGCTGCGGCTTTTCGCACGGATTGGGGCCCCCGGCCGGTATGGGTGGCAGGCAGCACCCATGCCGGTGAAGATGAAATCATCCTGCAGGCTTTTGCACAGGTCCGGCAACAGCAACCCGATGTGTTACTGATTTTGGTACCGCGCCATCCGGACCGGTTTGACAGCGTCGCCCGGTTGATTGAAGCGCAAGGCCTGAATTATGTGCGGCGTAGCCGTGGCAGTGCAGTGACTGCTGAAACTGCGGTGTTGCTTGGTGATAGCATGGGCGAGCTGATGCTGTGGTATCAGGCGGCTGATCTGGTGTTTATCGGTGGCTCTTTGATCCCGCGCGGCGGGCACAATCCGCTCGAAGCCATGTGTTTGGCCAAGCCGGTGCTGTCCGGTCCGCACGTGTTTAATTTTGCGCAGGCCTATCAATTACTGACGCAACGGGCTGGCGTGCGCTGGACGCAGGATGCGGCGGCATTAGTCGAGGCCGTGGTGCAGTTGCTCGAAGCGCCGCAACAACGACAGCAGCTGGCTCAGGCCGGTTTGCAGCTTTACCAGCAGCAAGGCGGCGCGACTAGCCGGATCCTGGCGAAAATTGCACAGCTGGCCATCGCTACACCGGTGGTGTTACCCGGTGAATTGCGTTGGTGCGCTCCAACCCTGGCGACAGAACTGCAGTCTGCAGCGATTTTTCAAGCAGATTACTGGCAAGCCCGGCAGGCCGTCACCGGACATTCGGTTGGGCGCAACACCGTGTATTTTGTCCGCGCTGCCGGCGCAGTGAACGACTGGGTGCTGCGGCATTATTACCGTGGGGGCCTGATCGCTAAATTAAATCGCGATTGGTTTGCCCCGGTGCCGCTGGCGGCGAGTCGTGGTTTGGCCGAATTTCGTTTGTTACTCTGGATGCGCGGTGCCGGGTTACCGGTGCCGGCGCCGGTTGCAGCCCGCTATCAGCAACGCGGCTTTGGTTACAGCGCTGATATTCTGCTGGAGCGGATCCCACAGAGCCAGGATTTATTTCATCTGCTGCAGCAGCAGGCGCTGACGACAGCACAATGGCAAGAGCTCGGTGGGCTGGTTGCGCAGTTGCATCAGGCTGGGGTTTATCATTCAGATTTGAATTGCCACAATATTCTGCTCGATGCTGCGGGTCAGTTCTGGCTGATTGATTTTGATAAATGTGGACGACGCACCGGCGCTGACTGGTGGCCGGAGCCGGTCGCGCGGTTGCAACGCAGTTTGCACAAAGAACAGGGCTTACAGCCATCTTTTCATTTTACGACCGAAGACTGGTCGGCATTCATGGCTGGGTACCAACAGCAGCTGTGACAAAAAAAGCCGCGAGATGCGGCTTTTTTGTCTTTCACAAGCTTATCGGTAGCTGGTGCTCAGCGTCAGCCCCGTTACCGCTGAAAAGCCATACAAACCGATGTGGTAGGTGCCTGCGGTTGGGTTGGTGAAACTACAGCTCTCAGTGTTGCCGGTCCGCAGTGGGCGACAGGTATAGCTGCTCAGGGTTGGCTGTGACCCGAGGCGGACATACAGGTCGACATCGCCGGTACCACCAGAGGTGTTGATGGTCAGCGTGGTACGACCGGCTGGCACCGTCAGGGTGTAGTAGCGCCAGGCGTTTCTCGCCACCGAAATATTCGGCGTGGTGGTGGTGACCGGTGTCACAGTACCACCGCCAGAACCGCCGGCGGCTTTGGTCACCGCAGCTGCTGCATCGACAATACCAGTGCCGCAATTCGTGCAAGTTGCCGGGAAGGTACGGGTCGTGGTTTTCAGCAGCGATTCAACTTCGTCTGGGGTCGCCGTTGGTTTTTTCTGCAGGATCAGTGCGGCGACACCAGCGACGTGAGGGGCTGCCATGGACGTGCCCTGCGAGTAGCCATAGCTGTCTGAGCCTGGCGTGGTAGTGCCTGTGTTATAGGTTGAAAGGACGCCGTTGCTGTCATTCGCTGAACTCATCGAACCACCCGGTGCGGCAACGTCGATTGAAGTACCGAAGTTCGAATAAGAGGCACGACCACCGTTGCGGTTAGTCGACGCCACGTTCACTACGCCGGCACAGTTGCCCGGGTTGTAGTTATTGGCGTTATCGTTGTCATTCCCTGCGGCAATCACCACCACAGTGCCACGTGAGCGGGCCGAGTTAATCGCTGCTTGCGTGGTTGAATCACAGGCACCTGCGCCGCCTAAGCTCATGTTGATGACCTTCGCCGGATTGGCGTTAGCAGGCACGCCTGCCACAGTGCCGCCGGATGCCCAGATAATGCCATCGGCGATATCCGAGGTGTAACCACCACATTTACCTAAGACCCGGACTGGGACTACTTTGGCTCTGTAAGCGACACCGGCAACGCCGCTGTTGTTGTTTGTCACTGCGGCGATAGTGCCGGCGACGTGCGTACCATGCCAGCTTGAATTCTGTGCCCGTGTCGGTTGGCCGCCACCACAAGCGCCTACGGCAACCCAGTCACCCGGATCTCTGGCATCGCTGTCGCGACCGTTGCCATCATTCCCGATAAAGGTGTCGCTGATCATGTCATAGCCAGGCAGGATGTTGGCGTTCAAATCAACGTGTGGGCGAAAACCGGTGTCCAGCACTGCAACGACAACACCAGTGCCATCGGCTTGATCCCAGGCCGCTGGTCCGCGCAAACCACCGGTGTTCTCATAATAGTGCCATTGGCTGGCATATTGCGTGTCATTGGGCGTCGCCGCGATTTGCAACAGTCTGTCTTCTTCCACCTCGCCGACGCTGGCGTCATTCTTCAGCGCTTTGATCATATCGGATTTCTCTTTTTCGCTGAGTCGACGCTCAGCGCGAACGATATGACGGCCGTTCACAGCACTGGCACGGACGTAATCCAGCTCGGAACCTGCCAGCACTGACAGTGTTTCTTCAACGTGCTGCTGCACATTGATTTGTTCGTCGCTAAAGTTTTGCGTGGCCACATCGGACAGCATGTCACCAGTGGCATTGCCGGTTTGTTTGTAGGTCAGGATAAACTGCGTATTGGCTTCAGTGGCCTGATTGGCGCTTGCCAGGGTGACTTCCTGAGCGGCTGCCGGCGTCAGCATCAATGCTGTGAGGGTTCCAAGGGCGATTTTATGTAATTTGAATGGTTGCATTGTGAAATCTCAATAACGAGTGGTTGTGATTGCCTGGATAGTGACCCGCTATATTTTTTGCTGCTGGACCGGACGTACAGCGCTGTGATGCGGGAAACGCAATAATTCATCAATGCAAAGGTGCTGTAAAGATAACTAAATTAACATTTGGTTATATAAATGGGACTGATGGAAAATTAATCTGCACCATTTTAGTGCATTTAGTGCTGGCGGATCAGGCTGTAAGGGGCGTCATAGTTACGATTTATTACAAATGGTTACAACTGTGAATTTATAGCTAACAGGAATAACTTAGACTTAAAAGGTATAAAAATGGCTGATTATTCCGCTTTTTTTGTCATGTCAGCCTGATAACCGCCGTGTTGAAGTTTGCCTTTCGGCGCAATCCACCGGACAATAGCCGGCTTTTAGCGCGATACTGCCTGTAGTGGCGCTGAACCTTCCATTCAGAGGTAAAAACCAGATGCAGCAGTGGGATGTCATTGTGATCGGGGCCGGAGCTGCCGGCTTGTTTAGTGCGATTGAAGCCGGCAAACGTGGGCGCCGGGTGCTGGTGCTGGACAACGGCAAAAAAATTGGCCGGAAAATTCTGATGTCCGGCGGTGGACGTTGTAATTTTACCAACATCTATGCCAGCCACCAGAATTACCTATCGCAAAACCCGCACTTCTGTAAGTCTGCGTTAAGTCGGTACACCCAGTGGGATTTCATCAGCCTGGTGCAGCAATACCAAATTCCGTACCACGAAAAAACGCTGGGTCAGTTGTTTTGCGATGACAGTGCCAAAGACATTGTCGAGCTGCTCAGCAGCGAATGTCGTAAGGCCGGCGTGCAGATTGCGCTGCAGCAACAAATTAGCAGTGTATCGCATGAAGATGGTCTGTTTCAGGTCGTCACCCCCGAGTTGACAAGGACTTGCCAGAGTTTAGTGGTGGCTTGCGGTGGCTTAAGTCTGCCGAATTTAGGCGCCACCGCTTTGGGTTATCAGCTGGCGGAGCAGTTTGGTCTGAAGGTGTTGCCAGTGCGTGCTGCTTTGGTACCGCTGACCTGGCAGCCGGCCGACAAAGCGGTTTTCGAAGAGATCAGTGGGGTGGCATTACCCGTGACCGCTGAAGCGAATGACGTGGTATTTCCGGAAGACATGCTGTTTACCCACCGTGGCCTCAGTGGCCCGGCCATTTTGCAAATCTCCTCGTTCTGGCAACCGGGCGATGATTTGTTGATCAATTTACTCCCTCAGCTCGATTTGCCGGCGTTTTTACAGGAACAACAGCAAAAACATCCGGAGCAGGAGTTGAAGACGGCATTAGGGAAGGTGTTACCTAAACGCCTGGTCGAAAAGCTGATAGAACTGAAAGTCCTGAATAACCAGCCGCTCAAAGCGCTGCAGCATAAATCCATCGCCACTATCAGTCAGACCCTGCATCGCTATGTATTTAAACCCAATGGCACTGAGGGCTATCGCACCGCCGAAGTGACTTTAGGCGGTGTCGACACCAACGAGCTGTCATCTAAAACCATGGAAGCCAAGAAGCAACCGGGTCTGTATTTTGTCGGCGAAGTGATGGATGTCACCGGTTGGTTGGGTGGCTACAACTTCCAGTGGGCCTGGAGCTCGGGCTGGGTTGCCGGACAATATTGCTGATGGCCGCTGTAAAAGCCGGGTCGGATTGGCTGAGTCGCAAATTGTCGCCGCGCTGCCAGCAGCAAGAGCAGAAACTGCGTGATGTGTTACAAGCGCTGTGGCCTCACTGGCAAGCGCAGCGCTGCAGCAGCTTGGCGTATCAGCTGCAGTTTGAACATTTTCCGCAAAGCTTGCTGCTGTATCTGGTGGCACCGGCGGCACAACGTGAGCAATTGCTGGCCTTGTTGCCGGGCTGGCAATTACAACTGCAGCAAGCTTTGTTAAAAAAGGGCATTCTGCTCAAACCACCCTTGCGACAAATCAGCGTATGCAGTGAATTACCGGCGCCGGCCGCGAAAAACCTCTGCATCCTTTGTTCGGATTAATAAGGCAACACGGTACCGTCCCAATGCAGCAGGGCGCCGGTTTGCGCCGGCGTCAGGTCAGCCACAGTCGCCGCCAGTCGTCGCGCTGTATCCGCCGGCTGTTGTAACTGTCCGGCCGGCAGATTGCGCTGGAAGGGTTTAGACATGGCTGTATCTGTAGTGCCCGGATGTAATGCAACCAGTGTTGCCTGGGGCTGCAAGCGCTTCAGTTCGATAGACGCACAACGTACCAGCATATTCAGCGCCGCTTTGCCGGCACGGTAGCTATGCCAGCCGCCCGCCTGATTATCGGTAATACTGCCGACTTTTGCCGACAACCAGCATAATTTGACTTGCGGTGACTTCGCCAGCCAAGGCCAGATCGCCTGTAGCCACAGCGCGGGCAATACGGTATTCACTTCAAAAGCTTGACGCATACCGGCAGCGCTTAGCTGACGCAGGCTTTTTTCTGGTTGCAGCGGGTGCTGGTGTAACAAACCTAAGCAGCAAAACACCAGATCCACCGGTTGGCTGAACACAGCTGCCAAAGACTCGTCGAGTGTCGGGGACGGCTGCTCCAGCATGTCTGGTTGATAAACATAATGCTGAAAGCGCTGTTGCGCCGGTTGGTCTGCCGATGCAGCATTTGCCAGAGCCGCGCGGCTGAACACCGACACTTGCGCCTGTTCCTGCAGATAATGTGCGGTTAATGCCGCGCCGATCCCGCTATTGCCACCCAAAATAACCGCGTGCATATGCTGACTCCGTTTGCTGCGTCCAAACGGTTACGCGTCAGCAGCATGTCGCGATCAGGGTTGCGGTGTCAGTAAAAATTGCAGTGGGATATCAAGTCGTTTAGCCCAGGCTTGCTCCGAATGCTCAGCGCCCGGGAAAAAACGACTTTGCCACAACGCAGGCGGATACTGCAGTTGCTGCATGAGCTGGTCGACCTGTTTTTGCAGCGGTGGATAGAAGGCATCCAGTGTCTGGTCGCCGTAATCAAAGTACAGTTTATGCTCAGCCGGTTTTGGCAGTTTCTGCTGCATATAGCTTAAAAAAGCGTCGGGGACCGGGTTCTCTTTATCCGGAAAAATACCCGGCCAATGCGTCGACAAACAACCGGCGCCGCCAAACACTTGCGGATACTCGCTGATGGCGTACATCGAGATCAATCCGCCCATGCTAGACCCCATGATGAACGTGTTGGCGCGGTCGGTGAATACCGGAAAATGGTTGTCGATATAAGGTTTGAGCTCTGTCACCAGAAATTTCAGATAGGCGTCTGAATAAACCGGACGTTGAAACAGCTTCTGTCCCGGCTGGCGGTCTAGCTGGTAGAAGTCTTGTTGCGTCTGTGCCGGTAAGCTCTGGAAGGGGCGCTGTGGAAAATACTCCGCATGGCGATTCAGGTCGGCGTTATGCACACCGACAACAATAAAGGGCCGGACTTTGCCACTATTCATCAGGGCCTGTGCGGTTTCGTCGACCTGCCATTCCTGCTTATTCCAGTTGCTGCTGGCGTCATAGAGCATCTGGCCATCATGCATATACAGCACCGCATACTTTTTCGCCGGATTAAAGCCGGCAGGCAGCCAGATATCGATATGGCGCGCTGGTACCAGCTTCGACGGGAAATTTTCCAGCCGTTGCAGGCTGCCTTGGCTCACCTGCGGCAGTGCGACAGAAAAAAAACTACCAAGGGCCAAACTCAGCAAAAACCAAAAGCGCATGACATTGTTATCCAGATAAAAACCATAACTGTCAGCAATATAGAATAAGTAATCGCCACAGACTGATGCATACGAATGCAATGCCTGTAAAGCTGGCGTGGCGTTGCTTGCGCGAGATGCAGCATATCTGCTTGGCGAATGACCAAGCTTGACTATAGTTGAAAGGTTCAGGCAAACACCGCAGGAGGGATGCTATGGCAACAATCTCGGAAAATGCATATCGGATGATTCGTTCACATGCGATTGATCCGGTCGAAGCAGAACAGTTTTACCAGCAAGGTTTGGCGTATTTCGGCTCTGATACGTTGTTCGCGCAGTGGCTGACCAATGCCAATGCTTACACAATGGGGCAGGCCCCTATCAATGCGTTGTCGGCAGATAATGGCATAGCTTATCTCAGCAGTCTGATGAGCCGCATGCAGGATGATTATTGACTATCCAGCGTTGGACCTCACAGTTGCAGATTTATAGTCTGCAAAAAGAAAGGCGGCCAAGGCCGCCTTACTTTTCCCAACCAGTCCGGTGCTGGCACCGGTTCCCAACCTGGCTTGTGTAACCCGGCCTGCTATGCGTACAAGCGGTCGAAAATATTCAGAAAAGTCGGCTGCCGTTCAATTTCCAGCGGTGGTAAATGTAAGCGGCTGGCAATATCACGGGCACTAATCACGCCACGGATCTGATGATTTTCCAGATCTATCACGACACAAAGAGATTCACCGTTGTGCTGCAGTGTATTCAGCACATCGCCCACAGTGCAGTGCTGGATTTGCTGATAAGACAATGCAATCAGATTTTCGCGATGGCGCATCAGATCTGCGACCTGCAGCTCAGACGCTTTCAAGTCTTTGTTGACGTGCTGCATGATGTTTTGCGCAGACAATTCCTCGGTGCTGATCAAGCCAATCATCTCTTTGTGCACATCAACAACCAGCTTAAAAGTGCAGTGTTCATGCGTCATCATGTCCAGCGCTTCTAACGCATTCGTTTCAGCGTCAAGGATGGCGGGCGCACTGTGGCGGAAATCACTAAAAATTTGCAGCGCAGGTGACTTCAGTGTGGTGTCTGCGAATTCGGTTGGTTGGATCAAATGGTCGATGTGATCAACGGTATAAACGTTTAACTTTCTCATATATGCCTCTCGCGGGCCCGCGCCGGCAGGCCCAATCTAATCTGGGAAAAAATACAATGCTGTGTTTAAAACAGACGAAAAACAGATCAGGCGAGGACAGGTGGCGCGCGTGGAGCAGCATTTAACAGGCTGGAACGGCGTGGCAGTTGTTCCGGTGCATAATAAACCCCGGAACCCAAACCCAGAACCAACAGACCAGCTGCTTTTTGCAATAACAGTGGGTACTTAGTTTCCGGGTCTTTTGGCGTTTCAGCATCAACAATTTTTGTGTTGTGCTGATTGAGCAAAGATTGGCTATGGTTGACTTGTGCTTCACTATTATCCAACCATGCCTGAGACGCGGAGCGGGTTTCCACCGACAACGCGACACTCAGATATAAGATGGTTAATAACACACTCAAAAAACGCATAGATTCGTAATCTCTGACAGGTTCAACAGCAGAACCATGTTCTGACTATAGCAGCGGCCGTTTTGAAAAGACAACAAAAAAACGGCCAGGCTGACTGAGAAAGTCAATCATACGGTGTCGAAAAATGCTGATCCAAGTCAAAAATACAGGCAGTTTTTTTGGCGGTAAGTCCCTAGAGATATTGCATGACTACAAATTTTTTATGAATTATTTCAATAAGCTGGCGTTCGAAGCTATCAGCAGGCTTCCACAGTTATAGGGCAGGGAAAACCAGTGGCTCCCGATGTTTTGTAACCGCTGCCATTTGCGACGAATGGTGGCCGTAAGTGAAAAAGTCTCAGCTGTCGTGTTCGGTTTTGTCACGTGAATGCCCCTCGGAAAAGTCTGCGATCGTGCCGGCAGAGAACTGGTCGCCCCAGCAGGTGTAAACCAGAATGAAGGGCACAACAATCACGGAGCCGCACCAAGCAGCAAGGTCCAACAGGACAGATCACTCAGTGAAACACACAGAGCACAACATGCGGTCACTCTCCTTGCAGTTCTCAAATCTGTCAAACGCGATGCCTCGACAATGCCATTATTGGGCCATCGTGATGCTTTCAAGCAAGATATTGATCTACATGAATAAATTGAAAGCTGCTTGAGTGAACTGACAAGCTGGTTTACGCTGTTTATCTTTGCGACTGTCAATAGCGTTGACATGCGGTGCCGAGGAACTGGGAGAACGGATGGAATTAGCGCTGGTTTTTGAGATCATGCTGGGGCTGACCAGCATCAGTGCTTTGTGGACCGGGCTCTGGTTATGGTGGCATGCGCGTTTTCAACCGGTGTTAAAACCCTTGGCCGGTTTTTGCGCCATGATGGCCGCCTGGTGTGGTGGACATCTGGCGCTGCAACATGATTTGTTGTTACCGGGCAAAGCGCTGATTTTGGCCAATCCGCTGATGCCGGCCTTTTTTCTGCAATTTGCTTTGTCTTATGTCACAACGCAACCCCAACAGCCACAGCTGCGCTGGATTGAATGGTTGCGGCAATATCAGTTCTGGTTTTTGCTGGCGTCTGTGTTGGTCGTACTGCTGAGCTGGTCGCAGCCGTCGGCGCGGGTGCAGACGCTCTATGACATGCCGGTGTTTTTCCTGTTTGACGGTTTTGGCTGGTTCAATCTGGTGTACACAGTGCTACTGGGCATGCTGGCGCACTGGGTGCTGTGGCGGGGCCGCCATGCTTATCACGGCAATAAACATCATTCGGTTGTCGCCATTTCGATGACGGCTGGCCTTGGTTTGTTGCTGGCCACCAGTTTTGTCTTTCCCTCGCTTGGGTTGAACTGGTATCCCTATCCGATGCTGGTATTGCCGTTGTATCTGGTGTTGCTGGTGTACAGCGTGGTGCGGTATCAGATGCTGGCGGTGAATGCCTTTGCCAGCCGGGCGCTGGTCTATCTGGTGATGGGCTTGTTGCTGCTACTGCTAATGGCGCTGATGAGCTCGCTGTTTGGTCAGTTTGGCATGCCTGCGCTGGCCGCAGTGCCGGGCTGGCAGCTGTGGTTATATTCAAGTTTACTGCTGTTATTGGCCGCTGCGGCTTACAGACCCGCCAGTCGACTGGCCGAGCAGTTGATTTTCCCTGGCGTGCAGCTCAGTGAAGCCATGGTGAGCCGCTGGCAACAACAACTGGCGCTGGCAGCGGACTGGCAACAATTGGCTGATCAGGCGGCTTTACTGATCCGACAGCCACTGAAACAACCGGTGCAGATTTGCTTGCTGCATGGCGATGAACTGCTGGCACAAAGTGCTGAAATGTCGGCTTTAAAGCTGATGGTGATCGCCACCAACAGCGACGACCAAAGCGGCAAGCACTGGCAGTTCAGTATTCCGGGCGAGCAGGGCCTGACACCGACCTTAAAGCTGACCGCCGAAGTGTTTGGCTCGCTGCTGGTCAGCAGCTGTGGGCGCTTGCAGTCGGCGCTGGCGCTGGCCGAAGCACAAAAACAACAGCTGGCGCAGCAACATCTGGTTGAGCTAGGCGCGCTGGCTGCGTCTATGGCGCATGAGCTCAGGAATCCGCTGAATATTATCTCGATGGCGTCTGCTGCTGTCGACGCAGAATTACGTGGCCATATTCAAACCCAGTTAAAACGCGCTGACCGCTTGATCGCCGACATGCTGGTGTATGCCGGCCGGCTGCAATTGCAACCGACGTTGTTCCCGCTGCAACCGCTGGTGCAGTCGCTGTTACTGCAGGCGCCAGATGGCGTGCGCACTGAGCTTGCGATGCCGGCCGATTTGCAGTTGTACGCCGACCCTTATCGTATTCAGCAAGTGCTGCAAAACCTGTTCGACAATGCTTTTGCTTTTTTACGCAATCAGCCCGGCGCTTGTTTGCGCGTTGAGGCCAGTACTTCAGATGCCGAAGTGCAGATCCGGGTACTGAATAACGGCCCGGCGTTGGACCCTGCGTTATTGGATGGTCAGCTGTTCCGGCCTTTTGTCAGCACAAGAGCCGGTGGCAGTGGCTTGGGTCTTGCCATCGTGGCCCGCATCATTTTGGCCCATCAGGGCCGTATTCAGCATGATACCGACCCAGACTGGCCGGTCTGCTTCACCCTCTATTTGCCTGTTGTTTCCGGAGAGATACGCTGATGAGCGCTGCTTTTTCTTTAGATAGTTTCCGCACCGCCAAAGTGTTGCTGGTGGATGACGAACCGGCATTCCGGCTGCTGGCCGAGCGTTTTTTGCAACAGCAGGGTCATCAAGTGTTGCTAGCTGCAGATTTGGCGCAGGCCAAGGCGATTCTGGCGCAGCAACAGGTGGATTTAGTCCTGCTGGATTTATCACTGCCGCCAGTGTTTGACCCGCAGGCGACGCTGAATGCGTTGCCGGAACTGGCCGGCCAACCGGTGATCATTCTGACCGGTCATGCCGAGCGTGAACTGGCGCTGCAGGCGATTAGCCTCGGCGCTTGGGATTTCCTCGCCAAGCCGATAGATCCCGATTTGCTGGCCGTGGTGGTGAAACGCGCTGTCAGCAAGCACCTACTGGAGCAGGAACTCAATAGCCTCAAACGCGGCGTCAGTGCCGCACAAGGCTTATTGCCGCTGGTTGGCGTGTCGCCGGCACTGCGTAATATCCGCACGCTGATTGAACGGATAGCACCGACTGATGTGCGGGTGTTGGTGACCGGGCCGTCTGGTACCGGCAAAGAAGTGGTGTCGAAAGCTTTGCATCAACTCAGTTTGCGCGCGGCCGGGCCTTTTGTGTCGGTGCATTGCGGTGCTATCCCGGCCGAATTACTGGAAAGCGAGTTATTCGGCTATGTACGTGGTGCTTTTACCGGTGCCGACAAAGACCGGCAGGGCTTACTCAGTATGGCTGACGGCGGTACGTTGTTTCTAGATGAAATTGGCGAAATGCCGCTGCCGATGCAGGTCAAATTGCTGCGCGTGTTGCAGGAAGGCACTTTTTATCCGGTCGGTGGCCGCGAGCAAAAGAAAATTGATATCCGGCTGGTATCGGCAACCAACGCGCAGTTACCGGAGCTGGTGAAACAAGGCCGGTTTCGCGAAGACTTGTATTACCGCATCAAAGGCATCACGCTGGAAACGCCGGCTTTGGATGAGCGCCGTGAAGATATTCCACTGCTAATTCAGCATTTTTTGCAGCAAATCGCCGCAAAATCAGCGCAAAGTGTCCAGTTATCGGCGCCGGCGCTGCAATGGTTTTTGCAGCGCCCCTGGCCCGGCAATGTGCGTGAACTGCGCAATACGTTGGAAAGTGTCGTCGCGATAGCCCGCCATGGCGTGGTGCAGCTGGCCGATATTCAGTTATTGCATCTGGACGCGCAGGAAGCGTTTTTGCCCGACGTACAACTACCGCCTGGCAGTTCGCTGGATGAACAGGTGCGGCAGCTGGAAATTCGCTTGTTGAGCGAAGCGCTGACTGCGCATCAGGGCAATCGCAGTCAGGCGGCGCGCCAGCTCGGGTTATCGCGTCAGGGTTTACTGAAAAAAATCGAGCGCTATGGTTTGCAGCAAATGGGCCTGAGCGACTGACGCAGTGCGACCAGAGCACCGCACGAGTCCGGTTCAACCGGCAAACACTGGCTCCAGCAGCTGCAAAGTGCCGGCGGTGGCGTCGAGTCGCACTTTGGCGCCGACCGGTAAAATAAATTGTCGTTTCAGATGACCAATCATCGCGCCGCGATAGGCCGGGATCTGCAGCGGCAATACATAATCTTGCAGAATTTGGTCAAGCGTCAGATTGCCGTAGCCATGTTCCGGTTCACAGTCCGTACACTCACCAAAAACCAAGCCTTTGATTTGCTTGAGTGTGCCGTTTAACGCCAGCGTGCTGAGCATCCGGTCGATGCGGTAAGGCGCTTCGGCAATATCTTCAATAAACAGAATTTTGTCGCGGCAATCCGGAAAATAAGGCGTGCCGGATAACGCGGTTAATACGGTCAGGTTGCCACCGACCAACCGGCCCTCGGCGACGCCACTACGGATGGTCAGCGTCTGGCTGTTACGCGGTACCAGTTCGTCCCTGATCTCCGCTTCGTTCTGATAGAGCGGCAGCGCTTTGGCAAAAAACAGCTGCTGAAATTGCTGCACATTAAAGGCCGGCCAGCCATCGGTGCCGTTCGGGCCGTGAAAGCTAATCAGGCCGGTTTTCGCCTGTAGCGCGCAGTGCAGCGCAGTGATGTCCGAATAGCCGAGTAGAGGTTTTGGATTGGCCGCGATCAGCGCGTAATCGAGCAGCGGCAAAATACGGGCGGCACCGGAACCACCGCGCAGACAAATCACCGCTTTGACTTCAGGATCAGCAAACATCGCATTGAGATCCGCGGCGCGTTCCGCATCGGTACCGGCCAGATGACCACGCCGGTTGGCGATAAAATTGCCGTTTTTCACTTTCAGGCCAAGCGCCTGCATCGCTTGTTGCACCAGCTGAAAATCCATCGCATCAGCGGTGGCAGCGGAGGGGCTGATGAGGCCTACAGTGTCGCCCGGCTGCAGCGGCCGCGGTTTGATCATTGGCAGAGGCGCCGCCATCGCGGCTGGCGCGGCGAGACTGAATAAAGTCCCTGTTGCCGCCAGACCGAGCAAATTTTTCGCGAGCTGACGACGGGGTAAGTTGGCTTCTGACATCTGCATCTCTAACACTGTGGTGGAATTTTCACCACAGTTATATCGCGTTGGTGACGCAGCGGCCAGAGGGGAGTGATAATTTATTCTTGTAATTTTAATTTCGAGGAATAAGTTACGGCAGCTTCGTCAAATCCAGCACTGGCGCTACGGTCGCATCCCGACTGAATTTGCTGCCAAATGTAGTGAAATCATCAAAAAAACCACCATTTTTTAGGTAAAACCGGCCATTCTTCAGGCCGCCCTGATAGTCCCAGCGTGATTGGCGCCGGGCCGTATCGTCATAGCTGAAGCTGGCCTGCAGCAGCGGCAGCCAGTCGCCCGCAGCGGTGCGGACCCAGCCATTGCCATACTGCGCTTCCCGGCTGAATTGACCGGCTTCGGGGATAAAATTTTCCAAAAAGGCATGCTGATGGGTCAACCAAGTTTGGGTTTTCGGCCGGCGGAAGCTGGCGATCAAACGCCACTGCGCCTGTTCCGGTGCATAGAACCAGGCACTGTAATCGGTGCTGTTGTTGTCTACCGGTTTGGCTTTGAGCAGGAATTTATAGGTGGTAGCCACTTGCCACGGAAAAATCAGATAACTTTGCCCGCCGGAGCCTTCGTTGCCAAATTCACCGGTTTGCACCCCGGGGCCTTTGCGTAGTAATTGGATCCGATCTTCCGGCGGGATTTTACTCGGATCATCGGTTTCATATGGGCTCCAGACTGAAAACAACACCCGCCGTTCGCTGGCCGAATTGACCTGAATACCAAAATAACCCTGACCAAACCCATTCGCCATGTAATAAGAGCCAATGACATCCTCACCGGCAGGCACTGTCAGTTCAGAGTAGAAATACTCCAGCGGCGCGTTGGTCGGGCTTTGATAGTTCAGGTGCACAGAAGGACCACGCCGGCCCCAGTAAAACTCATCTTTAATAAAGTAGGTGTCGCTGCCGCCGATCAGGATGTCGTCGATGTCGGCAAAAACCTCGGCACTAGCGCTGATGCCTTGCAAGACAATCTTCTGATAGCCGGGCTGACTGACCGTAAACTTGCCGACATAAACCTGCTGCAGCGTGGTATTGCTCAGTTCGATGCGTTTACTGCTGCCACCGACACTGACTTCGATAGCCGACGTGCCGGACAGTACTTTGCCATTTAGCGCCAGTTCCAGCTCGCCCGCTTTGCCAAGGCGCAGGTAAGTGACAATTTTGTCCGAACTGCGGCGCCAGTTGCGGATGCCATTCGTCTGAATAATGCTTTCAGTTTCTTTCAAATCGCCTTCTACCCAGCTGTTGGCAGCAGTGGGGACTTTCAGACTCAATTGCGGCGTTTGTGGTGGCGCGGGGGTTTGCTGCACCGGCAGCGGTGCTGTCGTCGTGCTCTTGCTGCCACTGCTGCCGCAGCCAGCACTTAATGCCACAATGAGCAACAGGACCGGACCTGCCAGCGATTTAGATACCATGACAATACTCCTGCGGCATCAGCGAAATAGGGTTGAACAGCTTCATAGAAATACTAGCGCCGATCTAAATCGAAAGCAATCGAAATGCTTCGAATTGATTTTATTTCTGATGCAGGCTTCAGCCAGAGGGATGGCAGGTCTTCGCGCAGAATGAAGGGGGGGGGCGGTAAAAACTTCAACTGCGGCTACTCTGGTGAGTAGCCGCAGTGCCGGATTCATTTGGTTTGGATCAGATGCAGTTGTTGTTGTCGGCCGTTGAGGTAATGGAACTTCGCACCATCAAAATAACCATCTTCTTCCAACATGATGCGGATTTCGTTGCCCCAGGCCGGAATATCTACCGCGACGTTCAGTTCAATCGAATACGCGGTGTTTGGATATAGCGGATAATCGCCACTCCCCGGCGTGCCGTGCTGATTGTCCCACATGCCGATGGTTGGGCCCGCAGCATGGCCGTGGTGACCAATCGGGTGGCTGTAGATCGTCGCTTTCAGGCCTTGGTTTTTGGCGTCATTCAGGCTTTTTGCCAGTAACGCGTTGCCGGTTAAACCGGTTTTAAAGTTCCCGGTCAGGATGTCCTGTGCCTGATTGCCTTGTTTCAGTGCTTGTTTTAAAAACTCCGGCGCATCGGTCTCGCTAGGGCGCAGCACATAGGCATGTTGCTGCTGGTCCGAATTCAGTCGTAAGTAGGTTAAACCAAAATCGACGTGCAGCAAGTCACCCGGCTGAATGATGTTGTCGGTTTTGGCGGCACTGAAAGCTTTGATTTGGTCGAATTTGCCGGAGCTCGGCCGCTGGATAGACACGGTCGGATGGAACCAGACTGGCAAGCCAAGCTTGGTGCTTTGCTGACGTAACCACCAGACGACATCTTCGGTACTGGTTTTACCCGGTGTCACCACTTGGTTAGAGAACGCCTGTGCAATCAGCTGATGGCCGATCGCGGTCAAATTTTTGTATTGTTCAATCTCTGCCGGCAGCCTGGTTTCGAGCCAGCCGACTGCTAGTTTCTCGGCACTGACTAATTTGCCAGACCATTCTTGCCCCAAGGCCTGCTGCAGCAAACCCAGTTCAGTCGCGACCATGCCATCGGCATGGCCATATACGTCAGACTGATTGATGCCAATGCGTTTGGGGTTTTTGCTGCGGACAAGGTCAGCCAGCGCCTGCCATTGGTCTGGTTGTTTTTCCACATCCCAGGCCTTTTTGAACGCGGTACCGACGTCATAACGCGCCACGGCATAGAGTTCCGGAGCTTTGCCAGCGCCTGGATTAAAGATCACCAGCATGGTGCGCCGACGCGCGGACAGCCAGGTTGCCGGTAACATGGTCTTCAGCACCGGGTCTTCATTGTATTCCCGTGAAATCAGTAACCACATGTCGATGTTTTCGCGCTGCATCAGCGGTGGCAGAATTTGCGTCAGCCGCTGCTGCAGTAACTCATCGATCAGCTGCGCCTGTTCCCGCTCTGGCAGTACTGTGGTATCTGGGCCTGAGCCAGCAGCAACAAGGGCAGGGCTGAAGATCAGCGCCAGAGCAAGACAGATTGGTTTCATCATTCATTTCCTTTGGCAAAGTAGGTGAGTCGTGACATCAGCAGGCTGGCGCTGCCGGAACGATTTTTCCATAGCTTGCAGGCAGTTGCAAAACATCATTGTTATACATGGCGGTTCTTGAGTGGTGTACTTCGACGACGGTTGTCGTTCACCTATTGAGTTGGGCTAAAAGAGCTGCAATTGCAGCTCTTGTCTCAGAATATTCAACCGGTTAAAACATTGCAGCCACAGGCTTTAAACGCACTCGCGTAGACAGCGCATGCAGTGCAATTGCGTGTAATACCGGTGATACAGTGGTGCTGGCATCCGTTAAGACCGTCACTGACTGATACTTGTCTGCTTCGCGAGACAGTGCCGTATGGGTGACACAGTTTTGCGTCATCATACCGCAGAGGATGAGCTCTTTAACCTCGAGCTGTGCCAGGGTCTCGGCCAGCGGCGTTTGCTCAAAGCTGTCAGCATAATGCTTGACGATGATCGGAGCCTCTGGCGCCAGTTGCAAAATACGTGGATGAACGTCAGCACCAACAGTGCCTGGATTAAAAAATGGCGCGACACCGGCATTGGCGTCGGCAATATGCTGCACGATGACCACCGGGATGTCGGCGTTCTGGGCTTTTTTGATCGCGAGTTCAATCGCTGCCACTGTGCTGTCAGTGTCTGCTAGCGGAAAAGCACCCTGTGGAAAATAGTCGTTTTGTACATCAATGATAATCAGCGCGGTTTTTTGCATGTGAGCCTCCTGTGTAGGTGCGTTATTGTGACGCCTGCAGAAGATTGTCACCGCTGGCCCAATTTACTAATATCGTTAAAATCAGGCCAAGTTGATGCAAGTTATGCCCCATCATCCACTACAAGTCGCTGTCGTTGCTTTTCAAGGCATCAGTCCATTTCATCTGGCGGTACCTTCGGTGGTTTTTGCCGAAGGTCCAACCGATAAATCGCATTTTGATGTGTTTATCTGCAGTGCTGAACCGCAACCACTTACCTGCAGTCTGGGTTATCAGTTAACGGGCTTACATGATTTGACACCACTACAACACGCCGATGTGATTGTGATACCAAGCTGGCGCTCGCCTTATGAGCAACCGCCGCTGGCATTGCTCCACATTCTACGTCAGCGGTCAATGCAAGGCACAACCGTTGTTGGCTTATGTCTGGGTGCTTTTGTACTTGCGGCGGCAGGTTTGTTGGATGGTCAGCAGGCCACCACACACTGGGAATGCGCCGATGAATTGCAAAGGTTGTATCCGAAGGTGCAGGTAACCCCCGATCTGCTTTATGTCGAAAGCGGCCATGTTTTGACCTCTGCAGGAACCGCTGCTGGGCTTGATGCCTGTCTGGCGCTGGTGCGTAACCGGCTCGGAGCAACATTGGCCAATCAGGTTGCCCGACGCCTGGTGATCCCGCCGCATCGCGATGGTGGCCAAGCGCAATATATTGAACAACCACTACCACAAACTGCCGGCCATGACAGGCTTAGTTTACTGATCCAAACCGTACGTGGGCAGTTAGAAAAAACACATACGCTCGACTCATTAGCAGCCGAGGCCGCAATGAGCCGGCGAAGTTTCACCCGGCAGTTCCGTCAGCTGACCGGAACCACTGTCACGCAGTGGTTGATTGCTGAGCGGCTTAACTTGGCACAACAGTTACTCGAACATACAATCCAGCCGATTGAACGCGTTGCTGAACTCACCGGTTTTGGCAGTGTGGAAAGCCTCAGGCATCATTTTCGGTTGCGATTTAAAACATCACCGCAGCAGTGGCGGCGCGTATTCCACTGTACGGTGCCGGTTTAGATTGGCATACAACATGACGTCATTCACCCAAGGCGCAGCTGACATTCGTTTTTTCCAGAACCACAGTTTTGGAGGGGTAATTCCCGCCGTGCATTATGAATATCGCAGTGTTGGTCAAAACATCATTGCGATAGCCTGAGCATCAAAGGGCACAAGCAACTTTTGTTTGTTCCCTGTCTCATCGCCTTTACTTGCCCAATGCCGCCGCGGGCCTTAAACTTTGCGCACTTTTTTCTGCCACAGGGTTACCACTTTGACCGACGCGACTTCGTTATTCCGGCTTAACAAATTTATCAGTGACACCGGCTTTTGCTCGCGGCGTGAAGCGGACAAGCTGATTGA
>Ga0209812_10000661_pt1 | contig 29484 bp, 23 predicted proteins | sample JI71714BDNA_FD_187502 | JGI IMG/M metagenome (GOLD analysis project Ga0209812, IMG submission 187502) | Wastewater effluent complex algal communities from Wisconsin, to seasonally profile nutrient transformation and Carbon sequestration -... | ecosystem: Engineered > WWTP > Effluent > Algae...
TGGACCGGATCCTGTCGCCGGCCTCAGGGACGACGGCGGTGCTGGTATCGGACCGCGAGCAGGCGGGGTATCGCTACAGCGAGCAGAACGCGCAAGTTGCGGCGGGCTTGCCGGCCAACTGGACGCAGACGCATCTGAAGCTGGACGACGTGGCGCAAGGCCAGGCGGCGACGGTGCGTCAGCAGCTGGCGGCGGCGCTGGGTCAGGGTCAGAGCCTGCTGAGCTGGTACGGCCACAGCAGCCCGAGCACGTGGAGTCGGGAGGGCGTGCTGACGGCGCCGCAGGTGTACGGCGGGGTGTTCACGCACACGCGGCCGACGACGGTGATCCAGTGGGGCTGCTGGGGCGCGTACTTCGTGGACCCGCGCTACAACACGCTGGCGCATGCGTTCCTGCTGAACGCGAGTGGCGGGGCGGCGACCTTCGTGGGGGCGACGGCGCTGACGGAGACGGTGAGTGACACGGCGCTGGGCGAGCGGCTGAAGCCGTTGCTGGCGGAGCCGGTGCGGATCGGTGATGCGCTGCTGGAGGCGACGCTCGCGCTGCCGCCGGGCGTGTACGACGACGTGACGGTGGGCACCGTGATCCTCGGCGATCCGAGTGCACGACTGCGCCGCTGAGGGGTAGTACCGAGTCCGGGCGGCAGCGGATCGCCGCCCGAACCACAAAAAACCCGGGCCTTGCCCGGGTTTTTTGTGGGTGCCGCGAGGTGGAAGGCCCGTGGCGTCAATAGGGCAGTGCCGGAGTCCTCGCCGGCATCAGGCCCGGAGCCGACGAGGACGTCGGCGTTCCCAGAGTCGTCTCTGCGGATGCATGGAAACAGGAGCGTCAGCAGTGCCGATGTGGCCGAGAAGAACGTCATTCCCGCGGATGCGGGAATCCATCACTCGCGGCCAGAACTTCTGGGGCCCCGCGTGCGCGGGGACAACGGGTGCATCGACGCCCGGGGTCGGCCTCAGTACTCGAAGCGCAGGCCCAGCTGCCAGGACCGACCGAACTGCTCCAGCTCCAGCACGCGGTTGCGTACGCCCTGGTAACGCCGCTGCTTCGTATCGGTCAGGTTGTTGACCTCGGCGAAGGCGGTCCACTGCGAAGTGACCTGATAGCTGGCGGTGAAGTCCAGCAGCTCGCGGCGGTCCCAGTACACGTCCAGCCCGCGGTCGGCTGCGTCGAATTCCTGGATGAAGGCGCTGCGGGTGTTGTAGGCCAGCCGCGTGTTGATGCCGTGCTTCTCGTAGAACACCGCGAAGTTGACGTTGTGCCGCGAGGTGCCGGGCAGTTCGGTCTTGCCGATGCCGAAGGGCAGGTCGGCCTCGGAGTCGGCCAGCGTGTAGTTCGCATAGACGCCGAGGCCGTCGAAGGGTGCCGGCAGCTGGTCGAAGGTCTGCTGCCAGGCCAGCTCGAGGCCGGTGATCCGGCCACTGTCGCCGTTCTCGGGCCGGGTGACGCGGAGGCTGTCGACGCCGGTGCCGATCGTGCTGCTGCCGATGAAGATCGGGTCGTTCAGTGACTTGTGGAAGGCGGCGACCGACACCAGACCGAGCGGCCGCAGGTAGTACTCCCACGACAGATCGAGGTTGTGCGAGTAGGTGGCTTCCAGGTCCGGGTTGCCGGCGGTGGCGCTGCGGGCGTTGTCGTCGACCACGAAACGCGGTGCGGTATCCGGGTAGTTCGGGCGGCTCAGGCCGGTCGAGTAGGACCAGCGCAGGATCGAATCCGGCGTCAGTTCGTAGCGGAAGTGCAGGCTGGGCAGCAGTTCGCCATCGCTGCGCTCGGCGGTGACCGGAGTGCCCTGCTGCGTCGTCGTGGAGAAGCGGATGCCGCGACTTTCCAGCGTGGCCCGCTCGTAGCGCAGGCCGCCGACCACGCTCAACTGATCCCAGCGGGCGTCGAGGCGAAGGTAGGCGGCGCGGATGTCCTCGCTGGCCTGGTAGTCGGCGGTCAGCGAATCGGCCAGCAGCGGCAGCAGGTTGGCGTTCTGCACCGTGCTGCCGAAGCGCTCGAAGACGTCGTTGCAGTACACGCGGCCGAATTCGAAGCGGCCGAAGTTGTTGGACACGCGCGGGCACAGCAGCGTGGTGTAGCCCGGCGTGCCGGCCGCGACGCTGTTGCGGTTGCGGTCGTCGTTGCTCTCCTTGTCGCGCAGGCGGGCGCGCAGGCCGAAGCTGATCTCGCCGCTGTCGCCGAGGAAGCCCTGTTCGCGGCTGAAATCCACGCGCAGGCCGGTCTCGGTCTCCTCGGCGTCCTCGAAGCGGGCGTTGTAGCGGCGGAAGGCGTAGAGGCCCTCGGCGAGGTTGATGCCCTGCTGACGCACGCTGCCGTCGGTGTTGAGCAGCGTGTAGGTCGGGAAGTCCGGGTCGCTGTAGTCGTAACGCAGCGGCGGCCGCAGCGTGGAACGGTAGATCAGCTGCTGACGCGCCGGAATGTCGAACTCACCGACGCTGCGGCTGGCCTGCCAGTCGATGGTCCAGTCGTTGACCCAGTGTTCGCCGCCCAGATTCAGCGTGCGGATCCGCTGTTCCTGGATGCGCTCGCGGATTTCCTTGTCGAAGGTGGCGCGGCCGACCGTGCCGCCGGCGTCGGTGGCGTCCGGCCGGTGCTGTTCGAAGGTGATGCCGAACAGGTTGCGGTATTCCTTGTCGCGGAACTTCGAGGCCGAGGCGATCAGGTACAGCAGATTGTTCTCGTCGAGCCGCGCATCGCCGCGCAGGGTCAGGCCGCTGCGGGTGCGCTCGCCCTCGTAGTCCTTGATTTCGGTCAGTTCCGGCAGGATGCGACCGTCCGCGGCACGGAAGAAGGTGGTCTCGACGTTGTCGGTGAAGCGCCCAGCGCGGCTGCCCGAGGCACTCAGCAACAGGCCCAGATTGCCCTCGGCGCCGAACTGGTTGCCCAGCGTCAGCGCGGCGCTGTCGTTGTCGCCGGAGCCCAGATCGAAGCGGCCGCTGCCGATCGAGCCGCGCAGGATCGGCCGGTCGGTGTCCAGTGCGCTCTGCGTCACGATGTTGATCTGCCCGGCGATGGCGTCGCCGTCCATGTCCGGGGTCAACGCCTTGGTGACTTCCAGCGCGGCGATCACGTCGGCCGGCACGGTATCCAGCTCGACGGCGCGACGGGCCGGATTCGGCGCCGCGACCTGGACGCCGTCGATGGTCACGCTGGTGAACTCCAGCGGGGCGCCGCGGACGTTGACGTAGCGGCCTTCGCCCTGGTCGCGCTCGATCGACACGCCGGGGATGCGCTGGGTGGATTCGGCGAGGTTGCGGTCCGGGAAGCGGCCGAGCAGGTCGGCCGAGACCACGTTCTTGTAGTTCTCGGAGCTGCGCTGCAGGTTCAGGGCCAGCGCCTGGCTCTCGCGGGTGCCGCGGACCTCGATGGCTTCGAGCGCGTCAGCATCGAGGCCGGCATCGGCGGCGGTGGTGCTGACCAGACGGAGGTCGACGCGCGCGCCGGCCGCGGCGCCGATCTCGACCTCGACGGTCTTTGAGGCGTAGCCGACGAAGTCCACCGTCAGCGCATAGCGGCCGGGCGCCAGACCGCGCAGGCTGAAGCGCCCCTCGCGGTCGGTATCGAGCACCCGACCGGCCACCGTGACGCGCGCGCCTTCCAGCACGCTGCCCCGGGCGGCTTCACGGACCTGGCCGCTCAGCACGCCGGCGCTCTGCGTGGCGCTGACCGGGGCGGGATCGGCTGCGTTCGCGATTGGGCTCAGCGCGATCAGGCTCAGGGACATCAGGATGGCGCGGGCGAGGGGAAGACGGTGGGGCATTCGGCTGGACATGGGTTGCCTGCAGTCGGGAAAGCCGCGAACGCTGCCGAGCGCCGGTTGCAGCACCGTGACGTGCCCATGACGCCGCGGCGAATTCGGCCTGAATGGACCCGTCGCCCGGTCAACCCGCCGATAGCCGCGGCGTTGAGGCGACTCGCGGGGCCCGAAATCGGCTGCCGCCCCTCTCACCGCCCGCAAGGAGTCCGTTATGTCCCGCCCGATCCTGCCGCTGCTGCTGGCCACCGCCTGCCTGCTGCTCAGCACCCCGGTGCTCGCCGGTCGCGACCGCGACCACAACCCGCCTGGCCCGATCGGTGGTCGCGGCAGCAACTGGGAGAACCCGCCGGGCAAGCGCGGCGGTCCGGGCGCCTCGCCGGACGTGCGCTACTGGGCGCACGCGGGCAAGCGCTATCGCTTCACCCAGGTGCGCGGGGGCTACTACTACAGCGTGCATTACGGCTACTGGCATCCGCGCCATGGGCTGTGGCGGGCCTCCGGTCGCTGCTGGGTCGACTTCGACCATAACCCACCCGGCCCGGTCGGCGGTCGCGGCACCAACTGGGAGAACCCGCCGGGCTGGCGCGGCGGTCCGGGCGCCTCGCCGGATCGCTACGGGCGCTGCCGCTGAAGCGCGGCGTCGACGTCGAGGCTGGCCAGGTCGGTATGCAGCGCCGGCTGCAGCAGGGCTTCACCGCCGTGCCACTCGACCAGCTTCAGCGCGCCGGACCGGGTCTCGACCAGCGCGCTGCAGTGCTCGACGAAATCGCCGTCGTTGGCGTACAGCCCATCGGCGGTCTCCAGCAACTCGGGCTGGTGGATATGCCCGCAGATGGCGCCATCCAGACCGCGCCGCCGCGCGTCGGCGAGTACCGCGGCGCGGTAGCGGGCGACATAGGCCTGCGCTGCCGGCGTGTGCGTCTTGACGTAGCGGGCCAGCGACCAGCGCCGCAGCCCGAGCGCGATCCGCAGCGTCTTCAGCGCCGCATCGATGCCGCAGAGGCTGTCGTAGCACCACTCGCCGAAGCGCTCGCGCAGATCGCCGCGATGGGTCTGCGCGTCGAACTCGTCGCCGTGGGTGACCAGCAGGCGGCGGCCGTCGGCGGTGGCGTGGATCGCCCGTCGCCGCACCGTCGCCGCGCCGATGGTCTGGCCGACCAGTCCGCGCAGCGGCTCGTCGTGATTGCCCGGCAGGTAGATCAGCTCGGTCCCGCTGCCCGGCAGTCGCCGCAGCCGCTCGAAGATCGCGGTCTCGGTCGCGGACCAGCACAGCCGCCGCCGCCGGATCCACCAGAGGTCGAGGATGTCGCCGACCAGATACAGCCGCTCGCAGCGCAGTTGCTGCAGGCAGGCCAGCAGTTCGTCCGCCTGACAGTGTGGCGAGCCCAGATGCAGGTCGGACAAAAACGCGGTGCGCACTTCCGGCAGGGCGGGACGCTCGGGTCGCATCGGGGGTCCTTCTGGAACGGGAACGGAGGTTTCAGGCCGGCAACGCCAGATAGCGCGCCCGTTTGGCGGGCTTGAGTCGGGTCAGGTCCAGCCAGACCAGGGCATCGATGCAGTCGGCAAAGTCCGGATCGCGCGAGTAGGCGAGGAAGCGGACGCCGTCGGGCTCGACCAGGTCGACGTACTGACGGAACAGCGGCGGAATCGTGACGCCGAGACGTTCGAACTCGGCACGCAACGCCTTCAGGGCTGCGCCCGGATCGGTGACGCCGAGCGGGGGCGGTTCGACCGGATGCCGGCCGCGCGCCCAACCGCCCAATCCGTAGCAGCCCTCGCACCAGGCCAGCAGCTGGCGCCTCGCCGTGTCCGGGAGCGCCGCGCTGATGCTCACCGGGCCGAACAGGTAGCGCACCTCGGGGTGGCGGGCGAGCCAGGCGCCGATGCCGCGCCAGAGTTCGTCCAGTGCACGCGTTCGGAACCAGCGCGGATCCACGAAGCTGCGGCCGAGTTCGGCCGCCTGCGGCAGGCGCTCGCGGACTTCCGGACCCAGATCGAAGAGCTGGCCGCAATACAGCCCGGCGGGATCATTCGCTCGCCCCAGTCGATACGCCCCGGCAATCGACAGCGCTGCGTGATCGACAAGAATGAGGTGCTCGTAGTCGAGATCATGGGCGTCATGGTCAACGGGGAGGCCACAGCCCTCGCCGACGGCACGAAAGGCCAGTTCGCGGGCGCGTCCCAGTTCGTGCAGCAGCGCGGAGTCCCGCTGCAGACGCACGCGCCAGACCACCCGGCCGTCCGCCCCGTCGTACAGGCGCTCGCCGGCCTGCAGCTCGCGGAGCCAGGCCGTTCCCGGCCGCGGCCAGGCAATCGCGGCGAGCTGCTGCTCCGATCGCAACCCCGTGCGTTCCCGCTCGACCAGCTGCTGGAAGCGCCGCACCAGGTGCCGGGGCGATAGGTGGGCGTCCACCCCGGTCGGCAGCCCGACCCGCAGACGCAGTTCCGGGTGTGCCGGCCGCAGCAACTCCCGCGGGAGCATCAACGTGCCGAGCGCTGGATGCAGCATCGACGCGCCGTAGAACCAGACCGAGTTCCGGCCGGTGACATGGACCGGCAGCACCGGCGCCTGATGTCGTTGTGCAAGCGACACGAAGCCACGCCGCCAGGGCGCGTCGCGAAGACCGCGAGGCCCCAGCCGCGAGACTTCGCCGGCGGGAAACACCAGCAGGCAGCCGCCCTGATCCAGCCACTCTCCTGCGCCGCGAAGGGCTTCCCGAGCGCCGCCGCTGCCGAAAACGTCGACCGGGATCAGCGCTGGCGCCAGCGGCGGCAGTGACAACAGGACGCGATTGGCGAGGACCCGCACATCGCGGCGGACCTGCCCGATCCAGTGCAGCAGGGCCAGCGCCTCGATGCCGCCGCAGGGATGATTGGCGACCACGATCACCGGTCCGCGCGCCGGGACGCGTTCCCGGTCGACCTGATCGATCAGGTAACGCACGCCCAGCTCCGCCAGGGCGTTGCCGCTGAACTCGGCTGGGTTCTGATGTCCGTGGCGGCGGAGGATCTCGTCGATGCGCCGACGCGCCCAATCCGGTAGCGCGAGCCTGGCGATCGCCGGGCTCAGGCGGTCCAGGGGGCTGGAAGTGCGTGGCAAGACGGGCATCCAGTCGCGGACGGACGGGGCGGTCGGGGTCACGGGGGCCTCCAGCGGCGAACCGCCGGCAGTCTGGCCGTCGATTGCGACGCTCGCTTGACCCGCGGAAGACGCCGCCTTGAAGCCGCCGAGACATCCCCGCGTCGACCGCGTGACGGCCGGGCGACGCCGCCATGACGGTTCCGTCCAGCTGCCGTGGAGCGGGCGCTGCATGGATACTTGCGGCATGCCGTTGCCTAATTCCTCGATCGACACCGACACGCTGCTGACTTGGCTGAGCGCCTTGCCCGCCGCCGATCGGGCGCGTGCCGCCGCGGTGCTGGCCGCTTCGACCGACCGCACGCAGCCCCGTGACGAGCCGCCACCGGCGCCGCCGCCACGTCGCGATCGCACTGGCGAGCAGGCCGGCGCCTTCGTCCTGCGGCGGCTGCTCGGCCGCGGCGGCATGGGCGAGGTCTGGCTGGCCGAGCGGCAGGGTGCCGATTTCGAGCAGCAGGTGGCGGTCAAGCTGATCCAGTCCGGTGGCGAACAGGGCGAGCTGCTGCGTCGCTTCGTGACCGAACGGCGCATCCTGAGCGGCTTGAATCACCCGTACATCGCCCGACTGGTCGACGGCGGGCGGACCAGTGCCGGCGAGCCGTATCTGGCGATGGAGTACGTCGAGGGCGTGCCGCTCGACAGCTACGTCCGCGAGCAGGGCCTGAAGCCCCGCGCCCGCGTCGAACTGCTGCTGAAGATCTGCGAGGCGGTGGCCTACGCGCAGGACCGGCTGAGCGTCCACCGGGACCTGAAGCCGGCGAACGTGCTGGTCGATGCGGCCGGTGAACCGCGGGTGCTGGATTTCGGCATCGCCAAGCTGCTGTCGCAGGACGAGGGCGAGGCCACCCAGCTGGCCGATCGCGCCTTCACCCCGGCCTACGCCGCGCCGGAGCAGCTGCTGGGCGAGCCGATCAGCGCCGCCACCGACGTCTACGCGCTGGGCGTGATCCTGTTCCAGCTGCTGACCGGCCAGCTGCCGAAGCCGAAGCGCGGGGGCAGTCTGGTCAAGCCGACCTGTCTGGAACGGCCGAGCCGGGAGATCTCGCAGCTCACACCCGCCGAGATCGAGACGCGCTACGGCGCCACGTTCTCGCCCGTGGCCTTGCGCCGGCAGCTGGCCGGCGACCTCGACTGGATCGTCGTGACCGCGACCCAGGCCGATCCGGCGCAGCGCTACCGGCACGCTGCCGAACTGGCCGAGGATCTGTCGCGCTGGCTGGCCGGGCAGCCGCTGAAGGCCCGCTCGGCCTCGCGGCTGTATCGGGCCGGCAAGTTCCTGCGCCAGCACTGGCTGGTTTCGGCCGCGCTGGGGCTGGCGGTGATCTCGATGATCGGCGGCAGTGCGCTGGCCTTGAACCAGGCCCGCAAGGCCGCGATGGAAGCCGCGCGCGCCGAAGCCGAGGCCGCACAGGCCAGCCAGACCCGCGACTTCATCGTCGCGACCCTGGCCGCGGCGACGCCGCTCCGCGCTCGGCAGGGGCGCGCGCTGACGGTGTCCGAGGTGCTGGTCGACGCCCTGCCGCGTCTGGAGACCGAGTTGTCGGCGGCGCCGCGCGCGCGCGCCGAGCTGCGCGTCGTGTTCGCCAACGTGCTGATGAACCTCGGCGACGTCGATCTGCGCTGGTGCAGTTGAATCTGGCCGAGCGCGAAGTGGCTGCGGAGTACGGCCCGGCATCCGCCGAGATGGCCAACGTGCTGCGCGATCGGGCGATCCTGCAGGGCATGCGCGGCGAGGCGGCGGCTCAGCTCGCCGATGGCGAGCGCGCCCTGGCCTTGCTCGGCGCACTGCCCGGCGATCGCACCGCGCAGGTGCTGCAAGTGCAGACCACGCTGGTCAAGGCCGCGGCGCGGCAGGGCCGCTACCCGGAGGCGCTCGCCCGCTACCGGGACATCCTCGACCGGCGGATCCGCCTGTACGGGCCTGAAGACTCGCGCGTCGCGGTGGATCACAACAACATCAGCGTGATGTACCTCCATCTGGAGCGTTACGCCGATGCCGAAGCGGCCGGTCGACGGGCGCTGGCGCTGCTGCGGTCCGACCCGGCGACGCCGCGGGCCCGGCAGGCCTGGGTGCTGAACAGCATCGGCGCCGCCCAGTGGGCCGCCGGTGCCTGGGAACCCGCGCTGGCGACGCTGGCCGAGTCGATCGCCATCGGCACCGAGACACTGGGCGCCGACGCCGAACCGGTGGCGGTGGCGCGCAACCTGAGTGCCCAGAGTCTCCACGGGCTGGGTCGCACGACGGAGGCCGAGGCCGAATGGCGGGCCATCGAGGCCGCCGGCATGAAGGACGGCACCGGCGTGCTCGGTCAGGTGCAATACGGCCTCGCGCGCTCGTTGGCCGAAGCCGATCGCCCGGTCGAAGCGCTGGTGTCGGCGCGACTGGCGGTCGAGCGGCTGGGCCGTTTCCGCGCCGAGGACGATCCGATGGTGCTGCGCGCCCGCGCGCTGCTGGCATGGACACTCGCCGCCAACGGTGAGGTCGACGCCGCTGCGGCGATGCTCGAGCCCGTGCTGGAGGCGGTGCGCGTCTCCACGCTGGTGATCGACGACTGGGGCGATATCCATGCTTTCGCCGCGCGGCTGGAAGCCCTGCGCGGCCGCCCCGACATCGCTGCCGCGCATCGGGCCGAAGCCGAGCGGCGCTGGCGGCTAGTGCTGGAAGTCGGCAATCCGCGGCTGGCGGCGCTGCTGGCGAGTCTGGCGGGGTAGCGGCTACCAGCCCTCGAAGAGCTGATCGACGTCGACGCAGGCCTGTGCCTTGCCGGCACTCACGCGACCACTGCAGTGCTGCTCGGGACCGAGGCCCGGGCGATGGACTTCCAGCAGGCGGCCGAGCAGGTCGACCAACCAGACCTCCGGGATGCCGGCCGCCAGATACCGCGGCAACTTGATGTGCCGATCGGTCTGCACCGAGCTGTCGGCGATTTCGATGACCAGCAGGGCGTCGGCGGCCTTCGGCAAGCGGGTGCGGAGCGCGGCGTGCGGCAAGGCAAGCACGCACAGATCCGGATACAGCTCGGTGTGGTCGTCGAGGACCAGCGGGTTCTGCGGGCTGATGCTGGTCCCCGGCGCCCGCTGCTCGATCAACCATTCGGTCAGCAAGTTGGTCAGCAGGGCGTGGCGATTGCCGATGGGCGCCATTCGGTAAACCTCGCCATCGATCAATTCCAGTCGTGCATCGGCGTCCAGCCCGCCGCTGGCCGCCATGGCGTGGAAGGCGTCCACGGTGAAACGATGCTTGAGCAGTTCGACAGCGGCGGACATCGGAAGCCACTCCGCAAGGGGCCGCGTGCAGTGTAAGCCCGCGGCCCCGGTGTGCACTTACTGACCCTGACCCGCGGCGTAGCCCGGCACGCCGTCGTAGGTGTAGAGGTTCTCGATCTTGATCACGTCCAGCCCGTGGGTAACCGCGGCGGACAGCAGCCACAGCACCTGCGGCAGGCTGGGCGTGCCGCCATCGGCCTCGAAACGGCAACGCCAGTGGTCGCTGCACCAGGTCTCCGGCAGGCCGTTCGGCCACACCTTGACGCCGCGGTTGGTGACCATGGTCAGCTTCAGGCCCTCTGCCGGCAGCGACGTCAACAGCGCGGCCAGCGCATGCGGATCGCGGCCGCTGGCCGGCGACCAGTGCAGGAACACGTCGACGCCGTGCAGCACCTTCTTCGCCGCGGGTTTCGGCGCTTCCTCGGCGGCCAGCGTCAGCGCCGCGGGCGTGTTGGCGTACTGGCGCGGAGTCAGGCTTGCGGGCTCAAGCCCGAGCCGCGCCGCGACTTCGCGGCCGAACTCCTGACAGCCGACCACCTTCGTGGTGCGCTCGCCCTTCATGTCGGCGGTGTGCACGCCGTCCTCGATGGTCTTCAGCCAGGCGTTGTGCACGCGGCTGGCCACGTCACCGAGCCCCAGATGCGCCAGCATCTGCACGGCCGACAGCAGCAGACCGGAGGGATTCGCGAGGTCCTTGCCGGCGATGTCCGGCGCCGAACCGTGGATCGCCTCGAACATCGCGAAGCCGCGGCCGATGTTGGCCGAGGGCGCGAGGCCCACCGAGCCGGCCACTTCGGCGGCCACATCCGACAGCACGTCGCCGTAGAGATTCGGCGTCAGGATCACGTCGTAGCGCTCCGGCCGGGTCGCGACCCGCGCGGTGCCGATGTCGATGATCTGATGCTCCTGCTCGATCTCCGGATACTCGCGGCCGATCTCCTCGAAGACCTTGCGGAACAGGCCGTCGGTGAGCTTCATGATGTTGTCCTTGGTCATGCAGGTGACCTTGCGTCGACCCTGCGCCCGCGCCAGCTCGAAGGCGTAGCGGGCGATCCGCTCGCAGCCCGGGCGGGTGATCAGCTTCAGGCACTGCATGACTTCGTCGGTCTGGCGGTGCTCGATGCCGGCGTAGGTGTCCTCCTCGTTCTCGCGGACCACGATCAGGTCCATGCCGGCCGGGCCGCGGACGTAAGGCGCGTAGCTCATGCAGGGCCGCACGTTGGCGTACAGGCCGAGGGCCTTGCGCAGCGTCACGTTGATGCTCTTGTAGCCGCCACCCTGCGGGGTGGTCAGCGGCGCCTTCAGCAGCGTGCAGGTCTGCCGGAGCGTGGACCAGGCGGCCTCGTCGATTCCGCTGGAGTGACCGGCCAGATACAGCTTCTCGCCCATCTGCACCTCGTGCCAGTCGATCGGGGCGCCGGCGACCTCAAGCACGCCCAGCACGGCCTCGGTGATCTCCGGACCGATGCCGTCGCCGCGTGCCAGCGCAACGGCGTGGCGAACCGGGGCGTCGGTGGGGCTGTCGGACGTGGCGGCGGGGGCGGCTGCGGTTACGATGTCGAGCATGGGACGATCCTCCTCCAGAAGCGAAAGTGCGGAAACCGAAAACAGGAAATCTGTTTCCGCTATAGTGCTTCCACTCCAATCAACCCCGCGTGAATCGGCCGGCTGGACGTTCCTGTCCAACCACGCCCACGTGCTGATCTGCCTCGCCCGCAATCCCGGCGCGGTGTTGCGCGAAGTCGCCGATCAGGTCGGCATCACCGAGCGTTCGGTGCGGAACATCCTCGACGACCTGGAGGAGGCCGGCTTCGTGCTGCGCGAGCGCGAGGGCCGCCGCAACCGCTACGTGCTGGCGCTGGACCTGCCGCTGCGCCATCCGCTGGAGGCGCATCGCAGCATCGGCGACCTGCTGGCGGCGGTACTGTTGCCGGCCGAGCGCGAGCTGATCGGCCTGCCCGATCCCGATCCATCCGACCCTTCCGGAGACCCCCGATGATCCCGATCACCTTCGAAGCCCTCGGTACACCCGGCCAGCCGTGGGGCGCGGCGGAGCGCGCCGCGTGGCGGGCCCGCCTGACGCCGAAGCGCAGCCATGCCGAGGAGGTGCTGGCGCCGATCGCGGCGCTGGCCGCCGACTGGTCCGTGATCGACTACGGCCAGATCGTCGATCCGCTGGCGCCGGATGCACCGTATCCGCTGCAGGCGCTGAAGTCCCGCGACTGGAACGACGCGCTGCCCACGGTGCTGGTGACCGGCGGCGTGCATGGTTACGAGACCAGCGGCGTGCAGGGCGCGCTGCTGTTCCTGCGCGAGCACGCCGCGGCCTACGCCGGCCGGGTCAATCTGCTGGTCGCGCCCTGCGTCAGCCCGTGGGCTTACGCGCACATCCAGCGCTGGAACGCGCACGCAGTCGATCCGAACCGCAGCTTCCGCGAGCCCAGTCCCGCCGCCGAGGCAGAGCAGCTGATGGCGCTGGTCGCGCCGCTCCAGGGCCGGATCGCCCTGCACATCGACTTGCACGAAACCACCGACAGCGACGAGGGCGAGTTCCGCCCAGCGCTGGCCGCCCGCGACGGCAAGGTGTACGTACCCGGCACGATTCCCGACGGCTTCTATCTGGTCGGCGATACGGCCGAGCCGCAGCTGGACTTCCAGCGCGCGATCATCGCCGCGGTCGAGCGTGTCACCCACATCGCCCCGGCCGATGCCGACGGCAAGATCATCGGCGCCGAGGTGGTCTCGCCCGGGGTGATCCTGTATGCCTGCCGGCCGCTCGGGCTCTGCGCGGGCTTGACCGAGGCGCGGTTTCGCACCACCACCGAGGTCTATCCGGACAGCCCTCGGACCACGCCGGCCGAGTGCAATCTGGCCCAGGCGGTGGCGGTATCGGCGGCGATTGACTACCTGCTGGCGGCCTGAGTCCTCGGGAGCGCTGCGTTGACCGCGGCCGTGGCGTTTCGGCTGCGCTGCGCACGACTCGCGGCGACGGCCTTCGGCAGCGCGCTACTGGCGACCCTGTTGGTCGGGCTGCTGTTCGCCGCCGTGGACGTCGGTCTGGCGAGTTTTCCCGACTTTGTCTGTGGCAGGCCGGTATCGAATCCGTGCCGAGCCGCGAAGTGGTGGAGCACCTATTGGTGGTTGAGCTACGTGGCACTGGGCTACCCGCTGATGGGCGGCTTCACGCTGGCTTTCATTCGCTGGTTCGCGAAGTCGGGTGAGCGGCTGGCCGTGGCGGGTGTGCTGCTGATGACGGTGGCCGTTCTCGGCTTGCTCGACGTCGGCGTGGCATTGCTGCACCTCAATATGCTGGCGTGGAGTTGGGGCATCGACGCTGGTGCCTACTTCCGGCCCAGCCCGGCCTGGTTGCTGCTGTTCGACCTGACGCTGTTGGCTCTGGGATTCACCGGGTACCGCGCCGGCGGAGGTCGCTGAGCGGCGTTCGGCGCACCTGCATGGGCATTGTCCCTGCGGTTGTCGGGTTCGCTGCGCCAAGCCGGCCTTGGCGGGGCTTTCCCGTAGGTCGGGTTGGCGTTGCCAACCCGACACCTCATGCCCGCAGATTGCGCGAACCCGACATCAGCGGAACAGGAACCCCAGCATCCGGTCGGCCAGCGCGCCGTAGGGCGGCTTCAGCAGCCAGATGCCGGAAAAGCGGGCCTGATGGAACACCGGCATCGCCTTCGAGAAGGTGCGGAAGCCGTGCAGGCCGTGGTAGTGGCCCATGCCCGAGGCGCCGACGCCGCCGAAGGGCAGCTGCGGCTGGGCGAAGTGCATGGCGGCGTCGTTGATGCAGACCGCGCCGGCGACGATCCGCTCCAGCGCGTAGTCGATCCGACCGCGGTCGTGGTCGAACAGGTAGAAGGCCAGCGGTCGCGGACGGGCGCGGACGTATTCCAGCGCCTCGTGGAAGGTCAGGTAGGTCCGCACCGGCAGGATCGGGCCGAAGATCTCGTCGACCATCAACTGCGCGTCGTCCGGGCAATCGCTGACCAGCGTCGGCGGGAACAGCCGCGTTTCTGGGCTGGCCGCCGGGCCGCCGGGCTCGATCATCTCGATCTTCGCGCCGCGGCTGCGCGCCTCGGTCAGCCAACCCTCGAGGCGCTGGTACTGTCGAGCATTGATGATCCGCGTGTAATCCGGATTCTTCGACAGCTGCGGATAGGCCGCCGTGATTTCGCGGCGCAGCGCGGCGAGCAGCGGCTCGCGCTGGCCCTCGGTCACCAGAAGGTAGTCCGGCGCGATGCAGGTCTGACCGGCGTTGAGGAACTTCATCGCGACGATGCGCTTGGCCGCGGCTTCCACGTCGGCGCCCGGGCCGATGATCGTCGGGCTCTTGCCGCCCAGTTCCAGCGTCACCGGCGTCAGGTGCTTCGCCGCCGCCGCCATCACGTGATGGCCGATCGAGGTCGCGCCGGTGAACACCAGATGGTCGAAGGGCAGGGCGCTGAACTCGGCCGCGACTTCCGGGCTGCCGAGGACCACGTCGACGCGCTCCGGCGGGAAGACCTCTGCGACCAGTTCGGCCAGCACGGCGCTGACGGCGGGGGTGTGCTCGGAGGGCTTCAGCATCACGTGGCTGCCGGCACCGATCGCGGCGGCCAGCGGCATCAGCGCGAGGTTGATCGGGTAATTCCACGGGCTCATCACGCCGATCACGCCCAGCGGCTGCCAGCGGATCTCGGCACGGGCCGGCAGGAACTTCCAGTCGACCATGATCCGCTCGGGCTTCATCCAGCGCTTCAGGTGCGAGCGGATGTAGTCGACCTCGTGCAGGCTCATCAGCAGGTCGGCGGAGATCGTCTCGTGTCGCGAGCGCTGGCCGAAATCGCTGTTCGCCGCGGCAATCAGCTTCTCGCCGTACTTCAGGATCGCCGCGCGCAGCCGCTTCAGGTCGTCCATCCGTTGCGCGTAGCTCGGGATGCGGCCCATCCAGGCGCCGCGCAGCCGCCCCAGTCGGGCCTCCAGGCTCAGACTGGTCGAGTCCAGTCCGCCTTGCGTGCCGCCTTCTGCCATGTCTGCGTCCTCCTGATGATTGCGCGGCAATCTAGCAGAGCCCTGCTGGAGCCCGATGCCGGCGGCACCGACCCCCGATTGAACAGGCCGGTGGCTTTGGTGGTAAAGACGTGCACAAGCAGGGGGGCGTGGCTACGATCCGCGCCCTCCGCAACCGCTTTCGCCTGCCTGAGGATTCCTGCCCATGAGCGCTTACCTGTTCACCTCCGAATCGGTCTCCGAAGGTCACCCGGACAAACTCTGCGACCAGATCTCGGATGCCGTGCTGGACGCCATCCTGGCCCAGGACCCGAAGGCTCGCGTCGCCTGCGAAACGCTCTGCAAGACCGGCGCGGCGATCGTCGCCGGCGAAGTCACCACCACCGCGTGGGTGGACCTCGAGCATCTGGTCCGCAAGGTCATCAACGACGTCGGCTACAACAGCAGCGAAGTCGGCTTCGACGGCAGCACCTGCGCGGTCATCAACATGATCGGCAAGCAGTCGCCGGACATCAATCAGGGCGTCGACCGCGGCGCGCCGGAAGAGCAGGGCGCCGGTGACCAGGGCCTGATGTTCGGCTACGCCTGCGACGAGACCACCGAGCTGATGCCGGCGGCGATCCACTACAGCCATCGGCTGGTGGAGCAGCAGACCAAGATCCGCAAGATGAAGAAGTCGCCGCTGCCCTGGCTGCGTCCGGACGCCAAGAGCCAGGTCACGCTGCGCTACGAGGACGGCAAGATCGCGGGCATCGACGCGGTGGTCCTGTCGACCCAGCACGCCCCGACGGTCAAGCTGAAGGACCTGCAGGAAGGCGTGATGGAAGAAATCGTCAAGCCCGTGCTGCCGGCCAAGTGGATCGGCAAGCAGACCAAGTTCCACATCAACCCGACCGGCAACTTCGTGATCGGTGGCCCGGTGGGCGACTGCGGTCTGACCGGCCGCAAGATCATCGTCGACACCTACGGCGGCATGGCCCGTCACGGTGGCGGCGCCTTCTCGGGCAAGGACCCGTCGAAGGTCGACCGCTCCGCCGCCTACGCCGCGCGCTACGTGGCGAAGAACATCGTCGCCGCCGGCCTCGCCAGCAAGTGCGAAGTGCAGGTGTCCTACGCGATCGGCGTCGCCGAGCCGACCTCGATCTCGGTGACCACCTTCGGCACCGGCGTGATCGACGACGCCCAGCTGGAGCAGCTGATCCGCGCGCACTTCGACCTGCGGCCGTACGGGATCATCCAGATGCTCGACCTGATCCACCCGATGTATCAGGTCACCGCCAGCCACGGTCACTTCGGCCGCAAGCCGCAGAAGCTGAAGGCTGCCGACGGCACCGAGTACCACAGCTTCTCGTGGGAACGCACCGACCGCGCCGAGGCCCTGCGCGAAGCCGCCGGCGTCAAGCCGGCCGCCAAGGCCAAGGCGAAGAAGGCCGCCGCGGCCGGCTGATCGCCGGTTTTCCAGTCTTCGACCGCAACGCCGCCGGAGTGATCCGGCGGCGTTGTCGTTTGGGGGCTGGTCTCCGCGTCAGCCCCGGATGGGCTTGATGGTCGTTGCCACAAGTCCGGCCGTCGCCGCCTGCCGGCCGCGGTCCACATCCACCCCGCGCAGCAGCCACAGCCCGACGATGAAGAACACGCCGGTGGTCAGCATCGCGAGGCGCTGACTGCCGCCGCTGGCCCAGGTGACCGCGCCATAGAGCAGCGGGCCGATCACCGAACTCAGCTTCACGGCCAGACCCCACAGTCCGTAGAACTCGCCGAGCCGGTCCGGCGGGCTCAGGTAGCCGACCAGCGCGCGCCCGGCCGATTGCGCGGCGCCCAGCGCGAGGCCCGCCAGATGCGCGGCGATCCAGAACATCGTGGTGCCATCGGCCGCGGCGACCAGCCCGATGGTCGCGAGCCACAGCCACAAGGTCAGCGTCAGCGTCGGCCGATGGCCGAGTCGGTCCTGCACCAGCCCGAAGACCCACGCGCCGATCGCGGCGGCGACGTTGACCACCAGCACCATCACCAGCGTCTGCTCCAGCGTGAAGCCCAGCGCCTGCGTGGCGTAGACCGCGGTCAGCGCGATCACGGTCTGGATGCCGGCCTGATAGGCGACGATGCAGACCAGAAAGCGCCGCAGGTCCGGATAGCGATGCGAGGCGGCCAGCGTGTCGCGGGTGCGGGCCAGCGCCTCGGCGGCGACCTCGCGCAGCCGGCCGGCGCGCTGCGGCACCGCCCGCTCCTTCAGCAGCAGGAAGGTCGGCGTCGCGGCGAGCGCGAAGTAGGCAGCGACGATCCACAGCGTGGCCGGCACCGCCGTCGTGTCCGGTATGCCGGCGGCCTTGGCCTGGGTCAGCCAGAGCAGGCACAGCCCCAGCGCCAGCAGGCCGCCCAGATAGCCGATCGCCCAGGACAGCCCGCTGATCTGGCCGAGCCGATCGCTCTTGCCGATCTCGGGCAGGAAGGCGGCGGCGAGGTTCTCGCCCGAGCCGTAGCAGAAGTTCGACAGCGCGATCAGCAGCATCGCCAGCGCGATGGCCCCGGGTTCGACGAAGCCCAGCAGCGTGGTGAACACCACACAGCCGGCGGTACACGCCAGCAGCAGGCGCTTCTTCGCCCCGCGCAAATCGGCCCAGGCGCCGACCACCGGCGCCGTGAGCAGGATGGCGGCGTAGCTCAGACTCAGCGCCAGCGTCCACAGGAACGTCGCCTGCGCGGTGCCGCCGGCGATGCCGGCCACGAACCAGGCGTTGTAGACCGCCGTGATCACGACCGTGGTGTAGGCCGAGTTCGCGAAGTCGTACATCGCCCAGCCGTAGAACTCGCGGCGGCGAACACCCGGGTTCAGCGCCGCCGCGAGCCCGCGGGCCGGTGAAACATCAGAGGCTTGCATCGGGACAGACTCCACTGGAACGGGGGAATGGCGCCGCTCCAGCAGGGTTCCTCGAAAAGCCCCGGTTCCAGCCTAGGATGCGTCGCAACCAATTGACCTACTGAAACCTCCCCGGAGTCAACCGGGGAGGTTTGAGGCCGGCCCGGGCAAGGTCCGCGATTACTCGTAGAAGCCGTCGCTGAACACCGTGTCGTTGGCCACCGTGGTGAAGCTGCCGCTGGCAAACGCCGCCGGGCCGCAGGGGTTCACGGCGCGGACGCGCCAGAAGTAGGTGGCGTTGGCGCGCAGCGTCAGGCTGACGCTGGCGCTGCTGGTCAGCGCCCGCGCTGCGATGCCGCTGAACTGGGCATCGCGCGAGACCTCGATCTCGTACTGGTCGACGTTGGCGGCGGCGCTCCAGCTGAAGGTCTGGGTCAGCGGCACGTTGGTGGCGCCGGCGGCCGGGGCGGACAGCGTCAACGTACCGGGCACCTGCGGGAAGACCTCGTAGTTCAGCGTCAGCTGGAAGCTGTTGTCCGCCGAGGCGGCCGACACCGGCAGCGTTTGCGTCCCGGACAGACCGGCGGCGAGCGTCGCGCTGACCGTCACCGGCGTGCCGGACGGTGCGGGCGTGGCCGGGTTCGGGTTGAAGCTGACCGCGCTGAAGGCGGTGGTCTGGCCGGCCGTGAAGTTGACCGGCGCCGTGGCGCCGTTGTCGCTCTGCACGCGGAAGACCGTGGCGGGCGCTGCGCCGCCGGCGCAGGCCTTGACCGTGCTGGCGCCGACCAGCGCGTAGCTGCCGCTGCCGATGCCGTCCCAGGTCAGCGGATTCAGGCCGGCCGGGTCGAGCGCGTCGCGCATGCGCGTGGTCGGGGTGCCGACGCCCTCCCAGGCATGGAACAGGCCGCCGTACTGGTCACGCAGGTTGGCACCGGTGGCGCCGCAAGCTGACGGGCCGCCGGAAAGCACGCCGACCACGCGGCGTTCGGCGCTGTACAAGGGCGAGCCGGAGGAGCCGCCCTCGGTGACGCTGGGCGGCGCGGAGCCCGGCGTCTGGGTCGGGAAGCCCGGCAGGATCGCCGGCGTCGGATCCCACTCGGCGCGCCAGTGCACGCCCTGCGCGCCGGTAATGTTGTCGAGGACCATCGGCGTCTCGACGAAGGTGATGCGCTTCTCGTCGACGCTGGGATGATGGATCGAGGCGCAGCGGCCGCTGGTCTGGAACGGGTCGTTGGCCGGCGGCGGCGCGCAGGCGGTGGTCGGCGGACGGCGATCCCAGCCCGCCCAGTACAGATCGAAGGTGTTGCCGGCCGGCGGCGTGGCCAGTTCGATCAGCGCCCAGTCCGAGCGAGTGTTCGCCGGGGCCGTGCCGGCGAAGGGATTGTTGGTCCCGGCGAGGAAGCGTACGCCGGCGCTGGTGGTGGTCGGCTTCGGGATCGGGATGCCGCTGGCGGCAGAGCCCGGCTGACGACAGGTCGGGTTCTCGTACTTCCAGTAGACCAGCACGGTCGCTACTGCCGCGTCGGTATTCGTGCCGCAATGCGTCGCGGTCGAGAACAGCATCCGCCGGTCGTTGTTGGTGTTGTTGAGCAGCGAGCCGGTGCAGGTGTCGACGCCGCCCCGGGTGATCGCCCCGACCGAGCGACGCGGCAGGTTCCACGGGTCGTCCGGCGCCAGGCAGGCCACATCGGTATTGCAGGAGCCGGACTTGCACACCGCCCCGCTCTTGCCCATGCCGCGATAGCCCTGAGCGACGCGGAACAGCGTCAGTTGCACCTGCTCGCGCGCCGCGGCGGGCACCTTCAGCACCACCATCGCCCGTTCACCCTGCAGCACCGGCGTCCACAACTGGCCGTGTGGCAGTTCGTTGGCGTCGGTGTAGGGCCCGGCGATCTGCTGCAGTTCGGTCGACAGGATCGCCAGTTCAGCGCCTCGCGGCAGGTCGAAGCGGCTGAAACCGAAATTCAGATGCGCCGCGGCTTCGGCGTAGACCGGTAGCCGCCAAACCATCCAGTCGCCCTCGCGGGTCCAGCTGCCCGCCACATCCGGCGTCAGATTCACGTCGTGCCCCACCGCAAAACGCTGCGGCGAGCCCGGCGTCATCGACCGATCGGCGTCCTCCGCGGCCAGCCGCTGCAGGTCCAGCGGCCCGAACTTCAGCCCCTGCAGGCTGGCGGCATCGTCCCAGTACCGTTGCCATTCGGGCGGCGCGGTGTCGGCCAGGCTCACGGGGCTGGCAAGCGCCAGCAGCAGGGCAGCGGTCAGGGTGAGGCGTCTCATTGGAGTCTCCGTTCGCGAGGACGCGAACGATGCCTCGACACCCGTGCAGCCGTCGTCAGCCAATTGGCGGAGATCGGTCACGCCGTGCTGCGGTGTTGCGCCCATCGCCGTCAGCTCGTTCAGCGGTTCCGGGGTGCACGGCCGCGCGGTTGCGGCACGCTCGGCGCGCCGACACGGCTGCATGCCCACCACGGGTCTGCCTTTCGCGGCCAGTGGACATGACATGCCCGGCTATGCGGTAACCCACCAGACGGTGGCGGTATCGGGCGTCGCGGACCTGCGGATGCGGACGCTGCAGGACAAGCAGCAACACGCCGACCCCTTGGGGCTCGCGGCCGAGGCCGGGATCGGCAGCGCGCAGTGGTCGCTGTTCGGGCAGCTCTGGCCGGCCGGGCGGCAATTGGCGGCCTACCTGGCAACTCGCCTGCTGGTGCCAGACGAGAACATCCTGGAGATCGGCTGCGGACTGGCGCTGGCCAGTCTGGTCTGCCATCGGCGCGGCGCCGTGGTCACCGCCAGCGACAGCCACCCGCTGGCCGGCGCCTTCCTGCTGGAGAACCTGCGCCTCAACACGCTTGCGCCGATGCGCTACTGCCACGGCGTGTGGGGCGTGGACTCCGGCCAACCCCAGGCGCCACGACTCAGCGGACGCTTCGAGCTGATCATGGGCGGCGATGTGCTGTACGAGCGTGACGCCGGCGGCACGCTGCCGGACTTCATCCAGCGCCACGCCACGCCCCACGGCGAGGTGCTGATCGTCGACCCGGACCGCGACAACCGCGCCCCGTTCAACCGCGCCATGCGGGCGCTGGGCTACACGCTCGACGAGTCCCGGCTCCCCGCCCTGAGCGAGGGCGGCGCCCGCGCCCGGCTGCTCCAGTTCCGGCGCTGAGCCTGGTCCCGGAACCCGCAAGGCGGCCGCCGGTGGCCGCTGCTGCCCGGTTGGCAGCCGCGCTTCAAGCTGGCGTCATCGCGAGGCGCGCAGCGCCGTGGCGATCTCGTCGAGTCGCACATCTTCAAGGCGACCGACCGCCGAAGCGCGCGAGGCTTGCTCCCGCAAAATAGAACGTGCATTCTAGAACCATGCCTCGCCATCCGAAATTCGACCATCACACGGTCATCGACATCACCGCCCGCCTCGCGGCGCGCCATCCGGCCGAGGCGACGATCGCGCGCATCGCCGCCGAGCTCGACGCCCCGACCGGATCGATCTACCACCGCTTCCGTTCGCGCGACGACCTGCTGGGCGAGGTCTGGCTGAGCGCCGCCGCGGCCTTCCAGAGCGCCTTCGCCGCACAGATGGTCGGCGACGACGCCTTCGAGGCCGGCCTCGCCGCTGCGCGCTGGGTGCCGTCGCGCGTCCGCGAGCGCTTCGACGAGGCGCGCATCCTGATGCTGCACCGCCGCGAGGACTTCGCTGCCCCGCACTGGCCAGCGCCGATGCAACAGCGCGCCCGACAGCTCACCAGCGACATGCAGGCCCGCTTCGATGCCCTCGCCGAGCGGCTGGGTGTCGATGACGAGGTCGGCCGGCAGCGCGTGCGCTTCGCGCTGGTCGAGCTGCCGCTGGCCGTGGTCCGTCCGCATCTGCACGCCGGCCGGGCGCCGCCGCCGCTCGCCGAGTCCCTGATCGAGGACTGCTATCGGGCCGTGCTGGCGCCGCTGCGGTCCTCGGCCGCGGAGTTCGCAACGCCCTCCAACCCGAACGGGAGTCCCCCGCAATGAGCGCGCCCTGGATCGTCGCTCTCTGCTTTGCCGTGTTCGCCGGCACGCACCTTGCCCTCGGCTTTCCGCCCCTGCGACCGCGACTGATCGCGCGTCTGGGCGAGCAGCGTTTCGTCGCCGTGTTCAGCGGCGTCGCCGGGCTCAGCCTGCTGCTGCTGGCCGCCGCGGTGTATCGCTACGGCGCGCTCGGCCCGCCGATGCCCGCCCTCGGCGCGGAACTGCGCACAGTCCTCGGCGCACTGGCGCTGCTCGGCTGGCTGTGCGCGATGGCCTCCTTCGACGGCTACACCCGCTCGCCGATGGCCGTCCTGCGGACCCGCTACGGCCCGCCGGCCGGCTTCCAGGTCATCACCCGCCACGGCTTCTTCGTCGGGTTCTCGATCTACGCCGCCGCCCACGCGCTGCTGGTGCCCACCGTCGCGCAAGCCGTCAACTTCGGCGGCTTCGCGCTGCTGTCGCTGATCGGCGTGGTCTGGCAGGACCGCAAACTGCTGCACCGCCACGGCCCCGCCTACGCGGACTACATGGCCAGCACCTCGATCCTGCCCTTCGCGGCGGTGCTCCGCGGCCGCCAGCGTCTGTCGATGCCGCGCTGGGCCCAGTGCCGGCGACCGATTGCGCTGACACTGCTGCCGCTGGCCCTGCACCCGTGGCTGTCTGGCGCCAATGGTGCGTGGCTCGCCGGACTGCTCGGCATCGGCGGGATCGCCCTCGCAGCGCGCCGCTGGCGGGTGGCGCCGTCAGGCGAGGTATCGGTCAGTCGATGAGCAAGGCGCCGGGCTGATCCGGCGGGCCCCCGAGGGTCGTGGGCAGCGGCGGCGCGATCGGTCGCCCGATCGTGTCCGCTTTCTCAGCCTGCAAGTTCGGAGTTGAAACACAGCGCAGCCGGGTGGCGCCGCTCACTCAAGGCCGCTGCCGCAGCACCTCCGCGAAGCGCACCGAGTCCCAGGCGATATCCCGCAGCAGCCAGTGTCCGACGATGCGTCGCAGTTGGTACTCCACGCGCTGCTCGCGGTAGGCGTCGGCGAAGTGGACGGTGACGCGGGCCCGGTCGCCGTCGATGACGGTGTCGCGGACGTGGAAGCGGGTGGGGGTTTCCGGGCTGTTGGTGTACGGGTCGCCGTTGAGGGGCGGGACCTCGTCGGCGGGCCAGGTGACGGCGAGGTACTCGGTGATGTCGCGATGCAAGTCGTCGCTCAGATAGGCGCGCAGGGCCTGCGTGCCCTCCCGGGTGAAGGCGAGGCCGCCGGCGTAATGCGCTTCGAGCAGGGCCTGGACTTGTGCTGCCGGGCTGCCGTTGGCGGCGCGGGTGCCGTGGCTGCGGCTCAGGGTGTAGAGGCGCTGGTCGTAGGCGAACAGCAGGGTGTCGGGGTCGGCGGCGTGGAAGTCCCAGCTGCCATGGTCGCAGTCGATGCGCAGGGTCGGGTGCGGCCCCGCGCCGAAGCCGAGTTCCGCGGCCTGTGCGGCGGCTTGGCTCAGGCCGCCCTGGAACAGACCCTCGGCCGGGGCCTTGAGGGCCGTGCCCTGGCCGGCGCCGCAGTGGAGCCCGCCGGGGCCGTCGATGCCGGTGGGCGTCAGCTGGACGCGATCGCCGGGGGCGAGGTGGGCGGGCGCTGCCGCACCGTCGGCCAACCAGGGCGCGGGCTGGCTGCGGATCACGCGCCAGTCGCCGTAGGGCTCGGCGGCGAGGGTGGCGGCACTGAGGCCGAGGGCGAGCAGGGCGAGGCGAGGGCGGTACATGGTCTTGGATATCGGGGCTGTGCAGTGTTTCGTCGAACAGCGCTCAACAGTGTCGTAGCGTTCGGGCGTTTGCAGGATCAGCCACTTGCCATCTGGGTCCGGCCAGTCCTCGTTGGCCGTCACGTGCACACGGACTTGACAGCGGGCTTCGGCTTCAACGATCGGAATCGTCCACCAGCACGGCGACATCCGCGTGAGTGACGACCAGACCTTGGTCGAGGGTGGCGAGCTTCAGTCCATGGTGGCGGGCGAGGCCGGCCAGGTAGGCGTCGGTGATCTGTTGATGGCCGAGAATCAGGCGCCAGTCGGCCGCGCGCGCATCCATGTCCGCCGCCACGAACCAATGCCGCGGATCGCGACAGAGGCTTTCAAGCACGACGCCGATCTCATGGATGCTGATGTCGCGACGCAACTGCTTGACGATGCGCAGGAAGCCGAGCTGGGTCAGCGGGCAGGTTGCGAACTTGCCGGGCTGCCGGATCAGCCATTGCTCAGCAACACCATTGCGAACGTGGTCGTCCAGGCCCAGCGCGAGCAGCACGCTGGTATCGAGCAGATGCCCTTGCATCACTCGTCCAGCGCCTTGAGTTCTTCGGTCGTGACCGGGCGCCCCAGTTTCAGTTTCAGAAAGCCCGTGACTGGACTGGTGATGACGGCGGTCTTCGGGTCCGTGCTCAGGCCCAGCGCCTGATCACTCAGCTCCATCAACAACTTGCCGAGGCTGATGCCCTTGGCCTGTGCCAACACCTTCAATCGTTGGTGGGCCAGGTCAGGAATGTCGATGGTCGTGCGCATGGCTCTGCTCGGATGGGTGGTGCGGCCGCATCGTGATGCGATGCGGATCGCATTTCAAGGTATTCAACGATGCGGGCTCTGGCGAGACCGTGGACCCACGGCCCCCTCACCGCAAACACACCACCCCACCCGCCACATCGTCGGCCACCCGCAACAACACCGCCCGATCCCGACCGCTGCGTTTGGCGTGATACAGCGCGGCATCCGCGGCGGTGATGGCGGCTGACAGGTCGGCAAGCGTGTCATCGGCGGTGGGAAAGCCGATGGCGCCGGCGGAGACGGTGACGGGCAAGGTGCTGCCATCGGGGAGCGGGATGGCGGGTTCGGCCAGGCCGCGCAGCAGGCGGCTCAACAACATCGGCGCCGACTCCGGCCGGCTGTCGCGCAGCAGCACGAGGAATTCCTCGCCGCCCCAGCGCATGACCAGGTCGCCGCCGCGGGCGAGGGCGCGCAGGCGGGCGGCGATTTCGACCAGGACGGCGTCGCCGGCGTCGTGGCCGTGCTGGTCGTTGATCCGCTTGAAGTGGTCGACGTCGAGCAGCGCGACCAGCAGGGCGCCGGGGCCGAGGCGGCGGGCGCGGGCGGCTTCTTCGGCGGCGAATTGGGCGAAGTAGCGGCGGTTATGCAGGCCGGTGAGCGGGTCGGTCAGGGTGGCTTGTTCCAGCCGAGCATTGGCGGCGGCGAGCTCGGCGGTGCGCGCTTCGACTTCGTGGGCCAGCCGTTCGGCGCGGCGCTGCAGCGCCCGGGTGCGCCAGCGGCCGGCGGCCAGACCCAAGCCGATCAGCAGGCCGGCGCCCGCCAGCAGCATCAGCGGATGTCGCCACAGCGGCCGAGCGACCGTGAAGTCGAAGCGAGCGGGTTCGGCCGCGGTGCCGTCGGCGTCGCGGGCGTCGACCACCAGCGTGTAGGCGCCGGTGGGCAGGCGCGGGTAGCTGACCTCGCCGGTGGCCTGCCAGTCGCCGGGCGCGGCATCGAGGCCGAGCAGCTGGAAGCGGTAGCGGATTGCGTGTTCGCGCTGGTGCGCGAGCAGGACGTAGCGGAACTGGATACTGGCGGCGTCGGCGGGTAGCTCCTCGCCGGGCTGCACGGGCCGGCCGTCCGGTCCGCCGCTGGCCGCGACCCGGCGCAGCGGGGCGCTGCGGGCGGCGCGCGGCGGCGCGGCCTGGAAGGCGGCGATCCCTGAGGTGGTCGCGACGTAGAGCCGGCCACGGTCGTCGAGCGCGCTGGCGCTGACGTCCGGTCGCGGCAGGCCGTCCTCGATGGTCTGTGGCTCGCCGGTCTGTGCCGGATCGCCCTCCGGGTCCAGCCGCAGCGCGCCACGCGCGCCGAACACGTACAGCCCCGGCGGCGCCCGCCGCAGATGCACGAGGCCACCGAGCGCCGCAGCGGCCGGCCAGGCTCGGCAGTGCGTATCGCTCAGTTCGTAGAGTCCGCGACGGGTACCCAGCCAGCGGCGGCCGCCGTGTTCCAGCGCCTCGACCTCCAGCGACTGGATCGGCTCATTGGTCAGGCAGGGCGCGTCGATGCGCTGCCAGCCGGCTGCCGAGCGTTTCAGCAGGCGGCCGCCGCGCAGCATCCACAGCGCGACCGGCTGGCCGCGGTCGGTCTGCAGCCGGAAGGATCCGGCCGCATCCTCGTCCGCCACGCCCTCGATCCCGCGCACCCGGGCCAGCCCGCCGACCGCCGTCCACCGTGCCAGCCCGTGCGAGGTGCCGGCATAGACCGCAAGGCCCTCCGGCTCCGGCAGACTGGCCAGCTGATGCACCGCCAGCCCGGGCAGGATGCCGGCCTCGACGCTGAAGGCCTCGACGCGCTGCCCGCCTTGCCAGCGTTGCAGGCCGCGCGAGTGCGCCAGCCAGCGGCTGCCGTCGGCGGTGTCCAGCAGCGCGTTGAGCTGCAGCGGCGCGCCGACGGCGGGCAGCGACACGAAGCGATCGTCCTGCCAGATCGCCGGGCCGGCAGCGGTGCCGGCCCAGAGCGTGCCGGTCGCCGCCGACCAGCCCAGGCTGTGCACCAGTCGACTCGGCAGGCCCTCGCCCTCGTCGAACAGCGCCCAGCGATTCGGCTCGATCCGCGCCACGCCGGCATCCCAGCTGCCCATCCACAGCCCGTCGCGCTGGCGCTCGACCATCAGCGCCTGCGGCGCGTTGCCCGGTAGCCCGTGGCGGGCGTCGAGTCCGCGCCAGCGACCGTCCGGCTCGAAGGCCAGCAGGCCGCCGGGGCGCAGCGTCACCATCAGCCGCTCGATGCCGTCCGGCGCGGTCCACGGCTGCAGCGCGAACGCCATCGCCTCCGGCACGCCCTGCTCCGGGCCGTAGCGCGTCAAACGCTGCCCGTCGTAGCGCGCGAGGCCGCGGCCGGTTCCGATCCACAGCACGCCGCCGTAGCGGCGCAGCGCCAGGATCACGCCATTGGGCAAGCCATCGTCCCGGGTGAACTGCCGCAGCACCCGGGCCTGCGCGGGCTCGGTCGGCAGGGCCAGCTCCCGCAGCCCGTCGCTGTTGCCGCCGATCCACAGCCGCTCACGGTCGGCGCCGCCATCGGCCGCGGTCTCGAACAGCAGGCTGCGCACGCCCTGTGGCGCCAGCGCGCTGTAGTCCGTGCAGCTCGACGTGCAGCGATGCAGACCGCTCAGCGTGCCCACCCATACCGCGCCGTCGGGCGCCTCGGCCAGCGCGGTCACCGACTGCGGCATCGGCAGCGGCACCGGTTCGTAAGCCTCTGCGCGCCGCCGAAACAGGCCTGCCGAATCCGTGCCCACCCAGAACTCGCCGCCGCGCGTCAACAGCAACGCGCCCACCGCCGGGTCCGGCACCGCGCCCGGCAGCGGCACCAGCCGCCAGCGCCCGCCCTCGTCGCGCGCCAGCCCCTGCGCGGTGCCGGCATGGATCCAGCCCTCGGCATCCTGCGCCAGCGTCATCACGCTGTTGTGCGGCAGGCCCTCGACGGTGCCGAAGCTGCGGAAGGCGTACCAGTCTGGCGCGGAAGTCGCCGGCGCCGCCACGACTGCCGGAATGCCGGCCAGCAGCGAGGCCACGCCGAGCACGACCGCCCTCCACTGCATGCCTGAGTCTCCGCTGGGATCGCCGGATTATGCGGGGGCGGGTGGGTGCTTGTCGGCGGGTTGGGCGAGGTGTATCATTCGGTCAATTCATTCAAGAGTATCACGATTTGATAAATTAAAGAAATCCTCAAATAAGGTGCTAACAGATTTTTGGCGCATAAATTTTTGCACGGAGTGAAAAATGAAAAGCGTAGTGTTTACCATACATGGTACCTTTGTTAAGTCTACGGACTATGAAGATTGTGAAGATGGTGAAAATCTCTGGTGGACCCGTAACGGGCTTCTGGCAAAAGCTCTCGGTACGAAATTCACCATTATTCCGTTGACTTGGAATGGAGAAAACACCGAAAGCTCTAGGTTGTTCGCTTCGGAATCGCACAAGATGGCGATTCTAAAGCATTCTGCAGGCGCCGAAGAAGTTCATTTTGTGGCGCATTCACATGGTGGAAACGTCCTTGTACGGGCGCTGGGCCTCGCGGTTTCCGAGGACAGAAAATTAGCTGGAAAAATACGTTCGGCTAGCTTTGTCGGGGTTCCGTTTATTGAGTTGAAATCGGAGTTGTCTGCCTCTGGGTTGGCGTTGGGTTTATTCGTTTCCTTGGTTATAAGTTTCTTTTTATCAATCTTTGCGGCATATCTATCAAGTTTTGTGCCGAAAGAATGGTGGATTGCAATCTGTTTTGTCTTTCCGTTACTGATGTTTATAACATCCTATTTCTTGGAGTCAAAATTGGAGTCGCGAATTGATTGGAATGCCTTGTGTGACGCGCTCAAGGGGAGATTATTTATTTGGTCTCACGGCAAAGATGAGGCCATTGCGCTATGCGAATCATTGACCAACGTTCGTCAGCCAGATGTTGCTCTTGAATGGCTCGCTGCGCCAGTTTGGCTGACGAGGAGAAAAGCAACCTTGGCGGCTATTTGCAAAGCCGCGTTGTGGCCTATCAATCAGGTTTTGAATCGGATCTTCAGATCTTTGTCGCTGTCGGCTGCGCGCGCGAACCTTCTAGGGGATGATCTGATAGCATATCGAATTAATAAGATTTCGCGCGGGTGCGTGGGGCGGCTGTCAGAAGTGATTTTCAAGATCCCGCAACCTGTGGAAGATGATATTGAGAGCCTTGCAGCTTCTAAAAGAAGGTTGGATAAAGTTTTAAGGGCTACTTTAAATGACGGCAAATTCGCGCAAGTCTTGGGTTTGACGGACTACTTAATTCATTGCAGATACTTTGACTCTATGAAATTTCTTCAGCTCATTTCTGACGCAATTAATGGAAATGTGTCGAGTCCGCCTGTCGCAGAACGCGTAAACAGCTCTCGCGGCCTCTCATATAATGGCGTTGCAATCAATCGAAGGTTCTCGGCAGTGAAGGAATTTGCTGAGTCGGCTGCCGGGGTGGTTTCTGGATTTGCTTCGAGCTTTTTTGAGATAATGGCGGGAATTTTTCATTGGAATCTTTGTGGCAGGTTTCGGTTTTGGTGCGGGCTTCCTCTGGGATCAAGCGGGGGAGGGTAGAGCTGCGCCTGATTCCCGCGAGGCTGCAAAGACACTCAGCGTCCAAGACGTAAATTCAGCGGCAAAAAGCGGGTCGGTGTCGGCCGCAGAAGGCGCCGTGCCGTCCAAAGAAGAGGTTGTACCGGCTAAAGAAGGCGCCGTACCCGCCCATGAAAAGGTTGCACCGGCTGAAGAAGAGGCCGTACCGGCCACAGAAAAGGTTGCACCGACTGAAGAAGAGGCCGTACCGGCTACAGAAAAGGTTGCACCGGCTGAAGAAGAGGCCGTACCGGCCACAGAAAAGGTTGCACCGGCTGAAGAAGAGGCCGTACCGGCCACAGAAAAGGTTGCACCGGCTGAA
>Ga0209812_10000662_pt1 | contig 29479 bp, 29 predicted proteins | sample JI71714BDNA_FD_187502 | JGI IMG/M metagenome (GOLD analysis project Ga0209812, IMG submission 187502) | Wastewater effluent complex algal communities from Wisconsin, to seasonally profile nutrient transformation and Carbon sequestration -... | ecosystem: Engineered > WWTP > Effluent > Algae...
AAGAACAAACTGGCCGGACGATACCGAAACAGGTGGCCGGATGAGGCCGAAATCAGTGGCCGGATGATACCGAAATGGGTGGCCGACTCATGCCGAAATCGCTGGCCGGATCATCCCGAAATACGCACTGGCCACACATCCATCAGTTGATGCAGGCTAAGCACCAAACACTCATTCAGCTTTGGGAAGAATATCGCAGCATATGCCCAGCGGATGCGTTTTGTTACTCCCAGTTTACCCATTATTACCGCCAGTACGTTAAACCTATTGATGTGTCCATGCGCCAATATTACGCGCCTGGAAAAATCTGTTTTGTTGACTTTGCTTGTCGTGGACTGATCCAGAAACACAAGAAACTCACTTTGCGGAGAATTTTGTCGGTGTGGAAGGTTACTTCAAGCTTATTTCACCAATTAATTTGATTATAAAAAGAATGGCGTTTCTGAATTCCGAGCAGCTATCTCGGAAAACAGCTAAAAGGGATCTGATTCATCCGAAACATGCATGCTTCAACTTTCGATTAGTGTAAGATGCTTTATTCACAGGCTTTGGAGTAGTTTGCCGAAACTTGGTGTTAAACATAAAACAAAAATTATTAAATATTTATTTAGTTTTGAGAGTATGAAAGAAACCAATCGTCATAAAGTTGTAAATCAAAAGATATGGGACTATTACTCTTTCTAATCATGTCGAAGTTATGTTCATTTTCATTGTAAGGTATGACAACAGGCTTATTGAAGCTATAGTTGTACTTAACTCCGCTACCGGCAAACCCTCTAACATAATAACCAACAACTAAACTACAACCATTAGATTCTGTAAATTTATAGTTGACAACGTAACCACCGATTTCTTTTAATAAAATATCTAACTCGCCAATTCTATCATGCTCTTTTACCTTTTTAGGACTATAACTATAAGAAGAATCTGTATAACTGAATGCTTGTTTTTTTTTACCAAGATTGCACGAGAGCTCAGCAAGCTCTTTAAAGTAATTGTTATTTTTATAAAAGTTTGTTTTAGCTTCTTCAATTGTTGGCTGACTATCACATGCAACAAAAAATGATGCCAAAATAGGGATTAAGAAAAATCTCATATTTTTACTCCTCCATTAAGTTAATAGTCAGCATTATTATTAATATTCCAACCAACAGTATGTTGTTTGTCCAGTTTGCACAAAACACCACCACGTGCCAACTCCAGAGCCTGAGCCTCCACCAATAAATCCTCCAGAACCACTTCCCTCTCCAGAGCCACTTCCTCCACTTGAGCCACCGCCATTCGAACCACCAGTATTAGCGCTACCTTCACTCAGAGTTTGAGCATCTAAACAAGAGAAAGAAGATGTATCTGATTTATTGTTTAAAAAAACCTCGTCATGATATTTTATACCTAGCATAGTCTGCTCTGGATCTCCTGGATTATCTCCTTCATTGTGGTAGAAGTTGTAAACTCCTCTTGGGAAACTACTCCACCCATTCTGACTTATAGGTTGATAAAATGCTGCACCTCTTAAAATCACATCTGGCGTGTAACCCATTGATCTTGCGTTTGCTCCATATAAAAAATTTCCCATTGCAGCAGAGCCAACATAGTCAGAGTTTTCTGTATGTGCAACGTCTAAAGCACCGCCTGTCTTGTGCATTACTATTAAACGCGCAAATGCCGCAGCGAATTCTGCTGCATGTGGATGAGTGTTCCCAATATTATCAACCCAAAGCTTAGATTCCTTTAAGACATTATTTACATTCAATGGTGCGCCATTGTAACGATTTTTAGGCGGCGGCTCTGGGGGGCGGTTTGAATCATTACATTGGCTTGCCTCATTTGAACTGCTAGAGCTAATCATTTCGTGGTCAAGAATAAGGTTTTGGCTATACTGAATATTATTGAAATCACCACCAACGCTTTGAATTATACAACCATCACAGGTTGGAGGTTCAACATAAGGGATGTATCCCTTAGAGTGAAGTCCTATGTATATCGTTGTTTCTCCACTTAAGGTGTTTGAATCATGAATAACATAAAAATTGTAGTCAATACTGGAAGTTAAAGGTGAAAAAATCACCATTAGCTCTGAATTGTAATCTGTGTTTATTTTTGAATGAAATGGACTTTCGAGCTTGGAAACTGTTTTATCTAAAATTATGTTACCAGAAATACTTTTTACTTTTATATTGTAGTCAGAGTTACGTTGAAAACTTGGGTCAGCTGTTATATATGTTTTGTTTGGATTTATATTTTTCAAAACAATACATTTGTTTTGAATTTTAGTATTAATTTTTACGCTTGTATTTTGATGAGATAGTTCACATCCGTTTGCTAAGGATTTAGTTGGTGCAATCAAAAAAATCAACGAGACTAAAAGTAACGTGTAAATACTAAGATTGGTGGTCATATGCTACCCAATTCAAGAGTTAAATTCTTCAGAGACAAAATACATCAAAAAGTTAAAATTGGAAAACTTTTTTATTAAAAAATTATCATTAATAGCATTGATGTAAATATTTTTAAAGCTTATAAACAACTACGAGGTGCATCTACTAGCAAAAAACATTATTTTAATCTCTCAATAACATCATGCTGTTCAGTTTTTTCTTCCCGCGCTTATATCAACATTCTCAAGCTCCTGGGCCAGATTTTTCGCACTTAGCGAATGTTGACTCGGACAGAACACCGGAGGCTGTTGAAGATGTCTCTCTTGAAGCCGTCGCCAGTTCTTTGTTTAAGAAAGCGATGAATTATATCAAATCAATGTAGGGTGATGAGTATTTTCCTGAGGGAGATACTAGTGCCGAGAATAATATGAGTGTAATTCAGTATGCTAAGCTATGTGGAACAGTGTTACTAACAGGAGATGGCGGGAGAGCTGCTCTTACGGAGGCAGCCGATTTTGCGCCGAGTATCGGGTTACAGCTTCCTGGAATAGATTATTTTCAGATCCCGCACCATGGTTCTAGACACAATGTTTCGACCAATTTATTGGATCGCTGGTTAGGCCCCAAGCATTCAGAAAAACCTGGATCTGGTCACTTTACTGCTGTTGTCAGCTCAGCGTTACTAGATAAAGTTCATCCAAGAAAATCAGTGATTCGTGCATTTATCCACAGAGGGGCGAATGTAATTTCTACGGAAGGGAGTAGTAAACGAATTGGATACAATACTCCCATACGCGAAGGGTGGGTAAGGGCAACTCATGAACCTTACCCAGAAGAGCAAGAAGAATAAACAATGATCCCTAATAATCAGTTAATACTTAGTTTGGCCGCCTCACTTATACTTAAATTCCAATTAAATATTTAGAATTGGAGTATCCGAATGATGGTAAGCGTCCGGCGATCACAGGTATGTGTTCTAATTTAAGTGTCCACTTAATTTTTAGTGGTCACTTATTATCTTAAATGGCGTCACCTGGCTGTATGGTTAAAACGATATTCCAAGGTAACAACTCATCGACACGATTTATGGGATGATTGCCGATACGCTTGAGTACCGCTGTCAGGTAGACCTTAGGATTGATGTCATTGAGTTTAGCAATAACGCACTTGCTTGTCCCACCCAGTCCGCTAACGAAGAGCGCTCAACATCAATCCCTTCGCGTTCCATCTGCTCCGCCTGACGTTACAGCGGTTGATGGTCGAGGTATTTATCAACAATAACCAGTGTGAGTAATGCCGCACTGGCCAGTCCTTTTTTAATAACACGCTCAGGAGCCGCGCCTTGCACCAGCGTGTCGCAGTGCTGGCAACTGAACTTAGGGCAATGCGGATAACCCGATAAGAGGCAGGCACCACATCCTGCATCTCAGAGACATCATCCCCGATATGCGTTAATTGTCCCTGACAGGCCGGACATTGGCAGGCCGCATCAACACGTAATTCTTCACGCGGTAACTGTGCCGGTAAGGTCACGCGCCGACGAGGTGTTGATTTCTCTGTTGGCGCAGACGTCGTTAATGCAGGTAACACCGCTGTCTGCATCTCAAGCTCTTCCAGTTGTAATTCCAACTGATGGATTTGTTTATCAAGATGTTCAGACGAGCGACCAAAACGGGCGCGCTTTAAGACGGCTAACTGATGGCGTAACGTGGCAATAACGGACTCTTGCTGGGCAAGCGTTTCCTGCAGCTGTAGGATGATTGCCTGCAGCTGTTTTGGGTCATTGGGTAAGGGAGATGCCATCATTTTCATGCGGTGAATCATAGCACAACATGATAGCTAACTCATTGATTAATTGTATTTATGCAGCATTTCTTGGCGCATTTTTTCTGGCAGGCGGACGCCAGTCTAAGCCCTCAAGTAACAAGGCTAGCTCCGCCTGCGTTAAATGCACAGCACCGGATTTTGCGACGGGCCAGACAAACTGTCCCTGCTCCAGGCGCTTGTAGAATAAACACAATCCCTGACCATCCCACCAGAGCAATTTAACACGGTCACTGCGCCGCCCACGGAACACAAACACATGACCGCTAAACGGGTCTTTTTGCAGCACATGCTGCGCTATGGCTGCCAGACCATCAAAGCCTTTACGCATATCGGTGTAACCCGCACACAACCAAATCCGCACATCATGCGATAATATCATCATGATATCGCTGCCACTAATTGTGCTAATAAAGCGGGTGTTGCGTCGTGCAACACCAATTGATGACCACTACGAAATGACACCGTGATGGCAGGCTGAGGTAAAATTGGCGCAGCATTAACCGCACGGACACTCACCGGAAGAAAGGCTGATGTTGCGGTAACGGCACTGATTTCACCTTTAGCGCGCCGAACCCACAACGCCTGGCCGGCATTGACTTCTCGCACCCACCGAAACACCTGATTGGTATTCACATCATACTTGCGCGCTAATTCAGATACTGAAAGGATTTGTTCTTTTGATTCCTCAACGATTTGCAATTTGAATTCGGGGGAAAAGATACGGCGTACATCGGAGCGCTTTAACGCAGGCATACATCATTCTCATTGTTAGTTACAGTGAGAGATATGATGCGTGATCAGTTAGCAAATAAAAGATGTGATCGCCGGACGCTTAAGAATGATGCTAAGTACTACACAGGATTAGCACTTAGCATCACTATTTGTTGATCTTCACTTACGATGGCTCCCGGCTCAGACAGATGTAACCGCTTCTTAAAATAGTAGAGCATGGCTTTCCTTAGGGTAACCTCAGTCTTTCCGTCTGACATACCAAAATCTTTTTCAATCGCTATTCGCAGTGCATCGTGGTAATTCGGATTTGGTGCCAATATCACTCTTACAAAGGTTTCCCAGTCGTCGTCCGGAGGGAGACTTTCTGATAGAGGTTGCACGTCAAAAATGGCTAGAATACGGCCTAGCACAAAGTCCTTATAAACACCTGATTTTAAACAATAACATCTGACATGCCAGCGAAAGCCATCAAAAGCAAAAGTTCTGGGACAAACCCACCTACTCTCAGGTTCCGGTTTACTCATTGACTGATAGCTTATCTCTACAGCAAAACTATTTTTTATGGCTTTGAGTAATACTTTCAAAGACTCAGTACTCACAGATCTGTATGGGTGAGGTAGTGTTTCTATTGGGGGGGGAGTGCTCACAAAACTTTCCGAGCTAGAGAGAAAATTTGATTCCCTCCACAAAAGCTCATTCAGGTATTGGTATGGTTCAGGATTAACCATAATGGCTTTGAAAGACTCAGTAGCCACATAAGCTCTTTCTGTTCGGTCATATATCATATTGCAAGGTGCTAACTCTTGGTAAGCGGAAAAATCAAGAGATGCCTGAGGTACAGAGATTCTGAAAAATTCAGTTAGGTCTGAACGGTTTACTCTGCCTTCCCACTGAAGTCTAAAATCAATAAATTCCAAACGTCGTTCTTGCCCCCAACGTCGAGTAGAAATTTTGTCTTCATGCATTTTTTAACTCACCTTTACAGTATAATTTTTATTCGAATAAAAACTAGACTAGTATAATTTTTAGATGTATTTTAGATTATAGATTAATTAACGTCCTTGCAAGTGACTCTTAGGAGGCGACATGTCCGCAAAAATTGAGTTTTTCCCTGTAGATAACGGCGACATGACCCTAGTTCGATTAGCAGATACTGTCTCCTCAACAATCTTGATCGATGTTCACATTAGAAGTGCGGCTGATGATCCAAACAACCAAACTCCAGATGTTGCTAGATTGCTAAGAAGGAAGTTACTCACGGATAGCAAGGGACGACCATATGTCGACGCATTTCTGCTTAGCCATCCTGACAAAGATCACTGCTCAGGCTTAGTCAAACATTTTTGGCTTGGAGCCCCGAGTGATTATCCTGACGATGATTTACCGCAGGCAGAAAAGCGTATCTTTATAAGAGAAATATGGTCATCACCAATGGTATTCAGACGCGCGTCAAAAAATTTGACTCTCTGTGATGACGCTGCTGCGTTTAATAAAGAAGCTCGACGTAGAGTAAAACTTTGGGAAGAGCAAGGCTTTGCAGCAGAGGGGGATCGAATTTTAATTTTGGGTGAGGATGAAAATGGTAAGACCGATAACCTCACAGCGATTCTTATTAAAGAGACGGAGACTATTCGTAAGATAAATCAGAATAGTTGTAGTGGTTATTTTTCTGCGAAATTGCTCGCTCCTTTTCCAAAGCAAGATGATGAAGAAGCGGAAAAACTGCTCACAAAGAATCACTCAAGTGTCATTCTAAATATTGAGTTATCTGCTTACCAATGGTCTACAACCCCTACGCGTTTTCTAACTGGTGGTGATGCAGAAGTCGCTATCTGGGATCGACTATGGGCGAAGTATAAAAACACTCCTCAAGATCTATCCTACGATTTGCTGCAGGCACCACATCATTGCTCTTGGCACTCGTTATCATACGATAGCTGGTCTACATATCGGGAAGACGCTGAAGTATCCCCTGATGCCCGAAATGCTCTGTGCCAAGCCCGAGAAGGGGCGCTTATCATTTCTAGCAGCAAGAAAATTTTAGATGATGATAAAGACCCTCCGTGCATTCGGGCCAAAAAAGAATATTTGGCTATCTTAAAACCTGTCGATGGTGGCTTTTTATGTACGGGGGATATTAAAGGTTGTGAGACAATCGAAATCATTCCGCAAAATGATGGAAGTGTGGTCCGTAAAGTTGCTGCTGCAGTGAGTGGCGCAGCTCAAATTGCCGCGACTAGTGCCCCTCGAGCAGGCAGGTATAATGGAATTTTATGAACTGGGTAACAGTGTTGAGGTTGGCGAAGAGATTTCGCCACTCACCACATCTCTAGTAAAGGCGTGCCAAAATAATTCTGCGGTAGAGTTCATTGAGCTCAGAACAATAGAGGATGGTAGCAAGCGCACTGAAGTCATTGTAATTGAGGTTGGTGATTCGACCATCCGGGTAAACAATCCAGGAAAAATAAAACGTCGTGAAAAATTTGCAATCACAGTTGATCTGCAATCAAGTGTTCCGGTTGTATGTAGAGCTTTAAGAAAAGATTTTCCCACTATGGCGCATATGTATTATTCGCCGCCAAATACCCCCAAGGCACTTTGTCTTTACAATGTCAGTTGGTCCACCATTGAACATCACTGGACCCCTGAAATGTTCATCCAACGTTTATTCTGGTGGTTGAGGGAATCATCTGAGCTCAAGTTACACCGAGATGACCAACCATTAGAGCCTTTGTTTTACCAAAGCAGCTATGAGGTCATATTACCTGCAAATTACCTGGATGTATTTCAAAAACAAGGATTATGTTTAACTCTTCAATTGGCCAATCTTGACTCTGATCGCCGTCACATTTTAAAAGCAACAGTTGTTAATGATTTAGAGAATAAAGCGTCTGATGGGATAAATCTCAAGTGTGTAGGATTTTTTGCTGATCCAATCGAATCTGATTCCATATCAAACTATCCTGCTACCTTAGGGGCGTTAAGTGAAAAGTTAGGCAGTGAAAAGTTTGAGAAAGAACTGTACGACACGATCTATGATCTGATCCCAGAAAATGGAATATCAGCTAAGCAACCGAGTGAGCAGCGGCTGTTTATTCTGGTCTGCATCCCCCGGCACCGAAATGGGCAGCTTCATCGATACGATGTAATTGGGTATGTTCTTAACGTATCTCTTTTTGAGTTCGCGAAAGACTTAGGGATAATTTACTGTCTTGATAGTAAATGGTATCGGGCACTACTTATTGGTGGAGGTGCCGGAGATTCAAGTAAAAGTTCATGGAAGGCACATAGCTTATTGCCCGTGGAGATTCGCAACTGTTTAGATAGTGAATTTGCTCGCAATATATCAGGAATAGAGGCTAATACTGCATCTTTTAATGGCATTCTCGCAGGTGTTGGTGCGCTTGGTGGACTGTTGGCACAAATTTGGACAAGGGGAGCTTGGGGCCAGTGGTGTTTTGTCGATCCTGATTATCTTAACCCGCATAATTTGGTGCGTCATGTTGGTTATGACAAAATGCTGGGCTTACCAAAAGTTGCAGTGCTTCAAACTCTAACTCATGCAATTTATCCACACAATGAAGCCCATAGTGCACTGCACTGCTCTATTACAGATCAAAATAATGAACTGGCAACTGTACTGAAAAAGGCATCAATCCTTGTTGATGTTACCGCTTCTTATAATGTCCCACGCGAACTATCTTTACGAGAGGATGTACCAAGGGTGGCAAGCCTATTTATGACACCATCAGGTAGTAGTTGCGTATTGCTTATGGAAGACCTACATCGCCATCTCAGAGCTGCAGATATAGAAGCACAGTATTACAGAGCCATTTTGAATAGCGAATGGGGAGATAATCATCTAACTAACCATAAAGGAGATATATGGGTTGGTGGAGGATGTCGAGATATCTCTGTGAAGTTGGCCGATGATCGATTACATCTCTATGCAGGGGTTCTGGCGAAGCAACTCAGACGAAGAGTCGAGATGCAAGAAGCACAAGCCTGTGCCTGGTGCGTCGAAGAAGTAACAGATGCTTTGTCCTGCCACGAGATCAAACTTTATCCTGTCACTAGAGTGGTTAAAAATGATTGGACAGTTGTTTATGATGAAGGGCTTTTAAATAAAATTCGGGCTGCAAGATTAAGCGCGCTTCCTTGCGAAACAGGTGGGGTCTTACTTGGAATTGTCGACACAAAAAGCCGTACTTTACAGTTGGTAGATACTTTACCTCCGCCGAATGACAGTGTAGCCAGTCCAACAAATTTTACTCGAGGAAAAGAGGAATTATCAGATGCGTTGTTGTCGGTTCATAAACGCACGGCTGGGATCGTAGATTATGTTGGCGACTGGCACTCTCACCCCAATGGTTGCGGAGCGAGCCCAAGCTCTGATGACAATCTCCTTATAGCTAGGCTTGCTGAGACTATGTCTCAAGACGGCTTACCTGCGCTGATGCTTATCGTTTCAGACATTGAAATCAGCATTACAGTAATCTGATGAAACAATACTCTTCTTTTCGTTTCAATCAGATAAAATCAAACGTTTTTATAAGAGGTTAGCATGGCGAGTTTAAAGGATAATAATAACATCAAACTGTTTGGTTTAATCAGTGTGGCTCTATTGATTTGCTCCTGGTTTCAGTTTGGCATGTCAGTAAAGCATGAGCTTACAGATTACTTACTGTTTGGTGCTTATAGTGCATTATTTTCTGCTGTTGTAGTCATGATCAATAACGTTATGCCAAGTGCTTTAAAACATAAGATTGTTTTCACAAGGTGGAGGTACGAACTTCCCGCTAGTCGTCTTGATACAATATGCAAAAAAGACCCGAGAATTCTATTCAAGGAAGTAGAGAACAAGTGGCCTATAATATTTTCCTCTGAGACAGATCCACATACTCGAAATGGGTTGTGGTACAAGCAAATTTATAAGCCGGTCATCGATAGGCCGGAGGTAAGCCACGCGCATCAGAATTTTCTACTTTATCGGGACGTTAGTACGTCAATCATAGTTATAGTGCTGCTAATTGCATTTTATGACGTCTATAGGTACTGGTATGCACTTGAGGTTTTAGCTGTTGAGAAAAATGTCTATACGGTATTGGGTGTGTTCACCTTGTTAGCTTTAATCTCTGCAAGAAACAATGGCGAGCGTTTTGTTCTAACCACAGTTGCCGCACATGAAGTTTAATTTGAGTCTTCTAAATATCTTAACAGCTTGAAAAAAACAGTTTCAGAGTAATCTAAAGACAAAAAATTAATACCTGATACTCAGCTTAGGATAACTTTTTACTCGGACTGAAATTAACTGAGCCCTCAAATTAACTATCATCAAAATTTGAGCTTTGCCTGGTGGATCTCCACAAATTTACACGCCATAGCATAAGCTCTTTGCCGATTTGATTCGCATCCAGTCCCACTGTGCAACCCAGTGCAAGATTTGCTTGAACTAAAAGGACAGAAAATCGCGCTTTATGCATGTGTTTTGGTGGTGACAAATCCGATGAAATCGGCGAGCATTCTTTTCACATTCATGGCTGTTAATGGCGTGGTTTAGTTTTGGCGAACGATCGGGAGTTTTGCTCCTTCCGGATAATGCTGCCGACCTTATATCATGTGTTATGTGTAGGTCTAATCTAAAACAATTTATCTCATCTAAATTCGCCTAAGACACGCTGAGTTGCTGTAATTCGTCCAATTAGCTTTACCACAGCTGTATTTGCTTCGTTGAATTTTTTCATCAACATGTCTTTATGGTTTGGTAGCTTTGATAGAAAGTACTGATACTCTTGAGCTTCCGCTTTTTTAGCAAGCATCTCATTTTCGAGTTGAGGAAGTTTAGCTAGCATTTGCTCTATAAATGCATCTTGGGGATCAATGAGTAAAGGAATAGCAGCTGGCTGGGTGAGTCCATTTGCATGTCGATTTTTTGACATCTGACTTTTGTCTAAAAGTTGTTTAAAGTTTGGCGCTAAGCTATAGGTAAAAGACTTACTGCCCGCCACTAGTCTTTTCTCGAATAGTCCCTGTTTGTGCATTATCCATATAGACTTATAAATTGCCGTGTAAGCCTTATTCTCCGAGACTTTGGTCTCGCTTTTTAAATAAATATCTCTTAGTTGGACAACTGAAAAATTATGTAGTTCGTGTTCATTAATTAAGGCAATCACTTTCGCATTAAACGTTAAAGATTTTGACGGCATTTCACTACCTCATTAATTAAAATAACATGCGAATTACCCGAGAATACCCCATAGTCTTTGAGTGTTCACGGCTAGTTTGATAAGATAAGGCTTAGGAATCCTAAGTATACTGCAAGTACAAAAACTTAGACAATCTAAGTATTCAGGAATTAAGAATGTATTCTTCTTGCAAACTATCAATCCGTTCCCTAAGCGTCTCAAACAAGCGAGAGACATCTTGGGTATTAGTCAGCGCGAGCTGGGTATTCTTATCGGGCTTGAGCCAGACTCAGCCAGCAGTCGAATGAATCACTACGAGAGAGGGCGTCACATGCCTGATTTCGCCACCCTAAAACGTATTGCAGAAGAGCTCAACGTGCCGATAGCTTTTTTATTTTGTGAATGTGACGAGATGGCAGAAATGATTAAAGCCTTTGATAACCTAGTACCCGAAGATAAACAAAAAATTCTTGAATTGATTAAAAAGTCTGCTGGGGCCAACTGAAAAGTCATAGTAATAGCATTCAACATTAGTCTTTTTACTCGAGTTGGGTTTAGTAATGGCGACAGAAAATTATTCATTTACTGTCGCCACACACCGTTAATGAACCTACAGAGCAAATAGAGAGCTAATGTAGATCAATATGTCTTTTATTTGACTCTGCCTGTATTGTCTTGCAAGCATCTGGCTCATCAATTTGACTTCGTAGCCAATAGAGTTTCGCTTCTGATAAGAGCTTTTTAATAGGCCAGAACAGATCGACCAGCTATACCATAATGCGCTGAGCAGCGTTGGATCGGCACAGACAAATACTAGTCCGAGAATTTTTTTAGTTATCCACCACCAATTGATATTAAGAGAGTGATTGCACCCACTTCTCTGGCTGTACTTCTTGAATGGTGTAGCTGACGTGAAATTACGTTTCTTTTTCTTTCCTAACTGGTTGTTTTTCGACATAAATGCTCCATGATGTTGTGTGCTTTGCCATAGTTGGCTCCTTTAAGTTTTTTGATGTGGCTGATGTGACTAAAAATAGTCGTGTTTTTTTGCTGCTATTTTCACCTCCTTTTGCTATTGTGGTCTGAGTATGACACTTTCGATACGATATCGAATGCTTTTCCTTGATTGGTAATGGCATATGGAACGCTCCAAATTTATTTTTAAAATAATGGTTGACATCAATTAAGTGTGTGCGTACTATATATAAGCACCCACTTTTCCGTCTGTGCTTTTTAGGCATAACGCTGTTCATTATAACACAAATAACTATTTATTAAAATAGTTATTTGTGTTATTTATGTTTTTATGTGGTTCAGATGGTTTTCACTTTATCCTTTGTAACCTCATAAAGATTTTTTTCTAGCTCATAGATTCGCTTTATTAGCATAATTTCCCTTGCTAAAGCGTCTTCATATAACCTTCTGTAATTCGCTATCTTGGTTTTGGCTATATTTAGCTTCTCACGCTCAAAAATTTCAGGGATTTTTTGCTCTTGGGCTGCTTCATCAATTGCTGCTATCAACTCCTTAAAAATAGCCCTAGATTTTTTAATCGATCCTTTTTTGCGCCCAGCTTCAAGTGATACTGAATCTTTTGATATTTTCGTATTGTTTTGAACGATTAAGGGCTTTCCTTTCTTGAGTCGTTCTAAAGCTTCAAAATATGCAACAAGAGATGACATTATTCCGCTTTCCTGATGCGAGTTTGTAGGCGAATTAAATCGTTCAGTTGTTCTTGCTCCATACGATACTCCATAGATGTGTTATCGAGCTCATTGACTAATAATTGCTGAGAAAAAATAACTTTTTTTAATTTAGATTCAACAATTGCTGCTCTATCGCAACTGATACAGGCTGAAACAGCCCTCATAGCCTTTTTATTGCATCCTATTGCACTCATGCATGCTCCAAGCGGAGTCTCACTATAAGTTAGCTCACCACGTTTGAATCGCTTAATTGTTTCATCGCGCTTTGCCAAAAGTTGTGTCCTATCGGCTTTGCGGTCATGAGCTTCTAACCAGTTACCGTATGGCCCATGCAGCGTTCGTTCACTTAGTAACAAGTTGTAGATGTATCCTAAGCCTTCACCATATCTTTTTGATTCATTGTACTCATGACTGAAGTGCGTTTTGTCGTTACCGAAGATCGATTGTGAAAAAGATGAACCCGCGGCATAGTAAAGCGCCATTTCTTTACTCAGGTGCTGTAATTGGCGTTTCAGTGAAGTTAGTGAAACGACGCCGCTTTGTGCAGCATAAAGTGCAAGAGTTCTTCTGAATTGATGAGTTGCTACAGGCCAAATAGCCCCAATTTTAAAACTAGCTTCGCTTGACCAATCAACATTAGGTGAAATCTGCTGCAGCTCTTTTATGTCAAATTCTTCAATGACTATCGAGAATATCGAATTCTTTATATCGACAAATCCTGATTGGTAAAAGTTTCTGGCCTTTTTTGAGCTAGACGAAAATGCTAAATTTGCAACTGGTAAAAATAAGATGTGATTATCATCATTTATATCCATACAATCTGCGATTGTTTTTGAAATCTGTTTGACGACATTTATCGCTGGTTCAATCTCTTGAGAGGTGACCCAGCGTGCGGATTTTTTTACGCCAGTTAGTTTGGTCGTTTCGCCAACTATCCGAAAAACTCTCCCATCAACAGATGTTTCTTTATGAAAACAGTCGTATTTAAGACTAGATGCTTCATTATCGCGCATGCCGGTGTAAATATGAATTAATAGCTTACATGTATACTGTATAGTCCGTAAATGTCTTGAAATATCATGTAAGTCGTGAATTCCTTTTTTAGATACGTAGTTTGAAAGTTCTAAGCAATCGCAGGCTTTTTGGAAATTATCTTCAAGAATCTTTATGCCTGGCACATTTATTTTCTGTCTGCTTATTGAGCGAGCATATGCCTTGTTTTTATGTGCTTTTTTAACCAGTTCTAAAAATCTATTTTTTACTGGTATAAACTCATTCAGCCAGTCATGGCAAGATGAGATAATTGAAGAGAATATTCGTGACGGGATGATAACGGTTTGTCTCGAAAGATCTCTTGGCAATCTACTACTAAAAAACTTTGCATGGCTGTCAACTATATCAAAACCTGAGATTTTCTTATCTACAGTGCTGATTGAGCGAATAATTGCTAAAACTCTTTCTGCCTGCTTCTCAGTATCAGGTGAATTAAAAAACTTACGCATCTTAGCTTCATCACAGAACAAACTATGAACCGTGATTTTTTTTAAGAAGCAGTAGCGCGCAATGAAGGCAACTGTGATTGAATGCCCATAAATTGTCGTAACACTGAGGGAACTGGCGCGTCCATAGTTTGAAATAAAGATGAGCATAAACATGATCCATTTATACTCGCGAATTATAATTTTAGACTCAGGCACATCTGGAATAACCTTTTTGAAATATATGATTCTAGATGCTCTGGAGTGTTCCGTATAGGGAGATAAGTCCCAGTGGTCATCGCTGTAGAGTGATAAAATTTCACCTGTTTTTGTTCGGGAAATAATGAAATTTTCATCTGGATAAGGTGTTTGTAATCCCTCATCTAAATCAGTAACGTAATAATCTGGCTCGGAAATTGGAGTTTGTATATCCCATTTTGATTTAAATTTAAGCATATTTAAAGTGCTCCTATAGCCACCAACATTGCCAGCTTTTTTTCCCAATAAGGAGATAGGTTTTCATTTACGTTGACATCATTCTTGACGGCTTCGTTGAGCTCTTTTAAAGCTTCAGACCGGTTTCTAACTGTTGCAAGTATGGAATGTATTCTTTTGACTATTTCGCCAAATACTGTGTTGTGGTGCTCTATAGACTTTGCTAGCGGCATACATTCATTTATAACGTATAAAAGACTGTGAAGCTTTCTCAAATCCTGGTCGTCTGTGTGTACTGAGTATTGGTTGCAAAAAAGACATCCTTCGGGTTGTCGGCAGTCTGGTGTAATTGGGCTAGTTGTTGATTCAGCTTTGGGAGTGTTAGGCCTTTTGCAATTACCTATCGAAGTGGGCTCTCCTGAGTCACTTGACCTTTTCAAATTAACAATCTCGTTTAGTCTTCTCCAATAATTAGATAGCTCAGATGCATGGTCCTGCTCGCTGCCTTCCATATAAGCTCGCATCACTGTCTCTTCGCTATTTTGTAGCATTATGGCAGTTGTCGAAATGTCAGTCGTTCTGATGAGGAAGTCTGATTTTTTAGCTCTCCATTCTCGAGTATTTATCTCTTCAATATCAGAATAAAATGCTCTCCTTAGGTCTCGGGTGACTCGCTTTAATATTCCTTTGGGTAACTGATTGATCACTTCTTTTCCGGCTTCTTTTACGAACAGTAGAAACGGATAGTCATTACCCTGGATAATAGTGTTTCTAAGTTTGACATATTTTCTGAAAGTATCTAAAAATTGAGATGAGATAACGATTTCGATCTCTTTGCCTTGAGCTCTATGTTTAATTGTTTTTAAACCTAGGCTGGAGGTTTTTATACTGTAATCATCTGACCATAATAAGTCTTTCGCTTGAGTGAAGTTTAATCCTGTATTTGCAAAAAAAAGTACTAAGAAGCACTTGTTAGCTAAAGAGGCAATCTTTTGTCGTGTAGGGCTAAAGTCATGTTCGTTTTCAGATGCAAGCGCAATTGTAGCATTTAAAACCATTTGTTTAGCGTTGCCAATTTTGTTTGCCTGTCTTGAAAAATTATATTTTTCTGCAATGTCGATGTGATTGTTAATCGTACCAAGCTTGAAGTTCCAAGCCCACTGGCCAAGTCCCCACTCTGCTCTTTTTTCAAGCTGCTTCTTAGTTGCAAACATCTTGGGTTTCGTAGGTAACAGCCAAATATCTTCTGCTGGCAGTGCTATTTTAAATGGAAATTTATGGTTATTAAGTAAAAATTCGCAAGCACCATCAAAGAAAGATTTACATAGTGATAAAATATTTGATACTGCAATGTCTGAAGGTGGGGTTGTTTTATTAACTGTGTGATAATTTCTTCGAATGGCTCTGGTTCCCTGAGAAATTTGTGTTTTTGTAGTATTAAATGTTGAGGTCAGGGTAAAAAGAGCATTTTCTTGATAAGTTGCTGCGGTATGTAATGCAAGAGTATTTATTTTTGTCGAGTGCTCAAGATGCATTGAATATGCTCTATATGCGCTAATACCGCTTTGAATGTCATCCATTACACCGCCATGGTTGTTCAAATCACACCAATCTATGAAGGCAATTGCGTCCCTGATTTTACTATATGCTGTAATTTCTCTTATTTGCCCAATTATAACTTTAGTCTTAATTTCCTCAACTAGGTGTGACAGATGATACTCGCGTTGACTATTTAAGCTTGATAAATCGACTAAAATATTTGCAAGATCTTCCATTCCATTTTTTGTTTTCTTTTTATTTCTCACTAAGTATGCCAGGCTGCCAATATCGATTATCTTATTTTGATCTCTGAAATGTAATCTCATATTTCGAATATCAGCGGAGGTTGGCTGAGCTGCTGAGAATTCTTGCAATGTGCAGTCAAAGGTCGGTCGAACTATACAATTATCAGTCATCAAAAGTTGCCCCAATCAAGCTTTGCAAATACTTTTCAAAATTACTTTGAGTATTTAGGGCGATGGACTGTTTCTGGCGATAGTTTAGATATAGCTCTGTAGTCTGAGTGCTACTGTGCCCCAAGCGCTCTCGTATGAACATCAGCACGTCAAATAACTTACTCTGTCCTGCTTCAATTTGGCTTAGCTTTTCTTCGAGAATATTCATACCGTAAGTCGCTCTTAAATCATGAAAACTAAACGTAAAGAATGTTCCTTGCTTGACAAGTGTGGGTAGGAGTTGAGCATCTATAAACTGTCTTACAGCATTGCCACGTGGAGGATGTCTGTATTCAGAGATTTTTGGATCGTTATTAGCTATGTAGTAAGGAGCGCCTGATTGCGTCAAAAACAGATACTGGTCATCTTCATGAGCGAACTGATGAGTTGAACGAGATCTTCGTCTTACCGCTCTCTCTGACTGAGAATACGTTTTAAGTTTTTCAAGTAGCCACGTCGGTAAAAATATAGTCATTCTTTTCTGAAATTTTGTATCCACACCGGTTCCCATGCCGACGACAATAGGTATTTCTTTTCGTCCTGTTGTGTTGGGGTGATTGACATGATTAAGGCGAAGTGTGAACACAGTTTGAATTCTAGTGCCGGTGGTTAAAGCAATAAGAAATCCCAGTGTCATTTCAGGAGTTCCAGTTGAAATAAGAGCCTTTATTAGATTTTCTTGTTCAATTTTGGATAAAGGTTTAAGTTTTCCACCGTCAATTATATGTTCGGTGAAGTCTTCTTTGTTTACCGGGACTCGTATAGCTAAGTTTGTACTTTTTAAGTGCTTAATCTTTGAGAGACCATAAGCGGTGTGAAATTGGATGTATATCTCTTTGTCATCCCAAAGTTGATGCTCAAAGTAAGTATCATGCCGCTTCTCAAGCCACCGGTAAAAGCCAATAACACTGCTCATCCGTCTTGAGGCAGTGTTTTTGGATATGTGTCCGTCCTGAAGTAATTCTTGAAGATAAGCTCTATAGGCATAAGTTGGACGTTGTAATTTTCGCTTTGGGGATTTCAGGTAATCGACAGATGGATTTGAGATTACATATTCTTTAAATTGCGAAAGGTCAGACGCAATACTTTCGAGAGTTTTTGAGCTTGGGGTTCTGCTACTTTCTAATTTACTGAGCAAGTAAAGCGTACCATGCGCCCATGGCGAACCATCCAAGTTCAGTAAGACGGGGAAGTGGTGATATTGGTCGGCATTAAAATCACCATCACTCGGTTCCTGATAATAGATATATTCATCAAGTGTCTGGTTGTCTTTTAGTGTGATTTTATTCTCTTCAAGTCCTGTTAGCTTAGGCTCAAAAATAATCAGCTTTGTTATGGTGGCTTTTGCATGCGGCATATGCGTTAAACTCAGAGCTAGTTAAGTCCATTTTAGCCTATGTATGCATATTGGCAAAAAAATAAACTATGTTCAGTATGCCTCGCCAGTGTACCCACGTATTGTAGTTCAACGCGCTTTAAAGCATAATGCAGCCGCTGTTATTCTGGCTCACAATCATCCTTCTGGGGTGGCCGAGCCAAGCCGTGCTGACAGAGCGATTACCGAGCGTTTAACCCAAGCTATGGCTTTGGTAGACATCCGGATATTAGATCATTTTGTGGTGGGTGATGCCGAAGTGGTATCGTTTGCTGAACGTGGCTGGCTGTAATGAAGTGCTGGCCTTTCCGAGTGCTGTGTATAAGGGCGCCGGGTATAATTTGTCTTGAGTTTAACCGCGCTTTCGTGTATAAAGTGCGCCCTCATCCATTTTCGGGGCAACCTTCAAGGCCAGAAGGGTGAAAGATAGCTCGAGCTGACGTAATTTTGGAGAAATATTGACATGTCTAGAGTATGCCAAGTAACTGGCAAAGGTCCGATGGTAGGTAACCGTCGTTCGCACGCCAACAACGCGACAAAGCGCCGTTTCCTGCCTAACCTGCAAACTCACCGTTTCTGGGTTGAAAGTGAAAACCGTTTTGTTACTTTACGTACTACCCCACGTGGTATGCGTATTATTGACAAGAAAGGTATCGACGCCGTTTTAGTAGACGTTCGTGCCAACGGTCACAAGGTATAAGGAATTAACAAATGCGCGATAAAATCCGTTTAGTTTCTTCTGCTGGCACAGGCTTCTTCTACACTACAACGAAGAACAAGCGTACCATGCCAGAAAAGATGGAAATCAAAAAGTTCGATCCTAAAGTGCGTAAGCACGTGATTTTCAAAGAAGCGAAAATCAAGTAATCGACAACAGAAACCCGGCCAACGCCGGGTTTTTGCTTTTTAAACCCTGCCTGCGTTACTATGCTTTAAATCCTTCTGTTTGTTTGCCTGTTATGTTGAAACTCTCACGTCGTAATTGGAATAATATTCTGATTTTTTTGGTATTAATATTGATGTACAGTCTTTACGATTGGTCTGGTGCCACAACGTCTGATCGGCCATTGCATACGCAATTGGTGCCGGCAGACGCGCAACTGTTAAGTGTTTCTATTGATAACCTTCGATTAGTGCAAGCCGCTGGACAATGGCGTATTCAGCCTTCAAGCCGAGCTGGAGTAGAACCACAGCAATTGGCGAACAGTTGGCAATATACTATTTTGCAGCCTGTGGCGGAGGTAGCCGGTAAAAATTGGGTGCCGGTTGCTCAAGCCAGTGTGCAGCTTGTTGGGGAATTTGCCCCGCAGATTTGGCTGCTTTATCCTGAGCCGAATTATGTTTCTGCGGTGGCGTCGCCACAACCTGGGTTCTTATTGCAGCAGGTGGGGCAACCACAGCTTTATCAGCTCTCTGCCGCGCAAGCGCGGTTATTATTTTTACTGGAGTAACGCATGCCCGAATTACCTGAAGTTGAGGTATCGCGATTAGGTATTAGCCCGCATTTGCAGCACCAAACCGTATTAAAGGTTATCGCTCGGCAGCGGCAATTGCGTTGGTGGATCCCTGATGAGGTGATTACCCTGACCCAGCAGCCAATTTTAGCGGTAAGCCGCCGTGCCAAATATTTACTGCTTACGTTACCCACGGGCAGTATTATTATTCATCTTGGCATGTCGGGGCATTTAAAGGTGGTGCCTGCTACGTTGCTGGCTGAGAAGCATGATCATATTGATATTGTGCTGAGTAATGGGATGAGCTTACGGTTAAATGATACACGGCGTTTTGGAGCGGTGTTATGGCAAGCAAATGAGCAAGAACATCCATTATTGGCGTTGTTAGGCCCAGAGCCGCTTACCGAAGCATTTACTGTTGATACCTTAGTGCAAGCTTGTGCGAAACGCAGTGCCGCAATAAAGCTAGTGTTAATGGATAATAAAGTGGTGGTTGGTGTAGGGAATATTTATGCCAATGAGGCGCTGTTTAAAGCCGGAATCGCCCCGCAGAAACCGGCAAATCAAGTCAGTTATGCGCAGTTGTCATTGCTTACTACCGTGGTTAAAGAAACCTTGGCTGCTGCTATTGTGCAAGGCGGAACCACTCTTAGAGATTTTAGTCAGGTCGATGGTAAGCCGGGGTATTTTAAACAAGAATTGTTAGTTTATGGCCGTGGAGGTTTACCCTGCGTAAGCTGTGCGCAACCGCTACAAGAGATCCGCTTAGGGCAACGCAGTACGGTGTTTTGTCGTCATTGCCAATCCTAAGCGGCCGCCAAGTTAAAAGCGGCGTCTGGCGGTTGCGCGCCATTGCCAACTGCTAATATCGGGATTGTCGGTGACTGGGCGGGTAAGATCAATATGGATCATGGTGCCGCGGCTTGAATGGCTAGACAATAGACGGATCCCAATGCCGACCCCCAGCAGCACCTTATCATCAAGTGTGGTTTGGGGGGGGAGAGCTTGTGGTTGCTGCGCAGATCCCCCCCAACTGCGGCCTACGTCGGTAAACGCAGCAAAACCGACATCAAAGATTTGCCATAAATTCCAATCGGTATAATGGCGATATTCTGCGGTAGCCACCATCCTATTGTCGCCGCGTTGATAATACAAAGGAAAGGCCCGTAGCCCGCTGTCCCCCCCTAAGTAGAGGCTTTCATCGGCAAATAAATTGCGACCACGCTCGGCCGAGATACTGGCGACAATGCTGTTCCGGGCGTTTAATGCATGATTAAGTTGTAGCGATAAGTGCAATAGTGTTTGTTGGGTATTGCGCCAGTCTAACTGATGGTAGCTAAGTTCGCTAAATAACCAGGTATCTGTTTGCAATTGCCACGCTTTAGCGGCCCCCAGGTGCAGTTGTAGGCCTGAGTCATCGGCGCCTAACCAGGATTGTAACAGGCCGAGTCGTACCCGCAGTTGCCAGCCCGCGTTGATGTCTTCTACCCGATTAAACTGATTAATATTGTAGAGCTTTTTAAAATCATCCTGTAACAATTGATATTCAAGCCATAACGAAGACAGGTTACGATCCTCTGGCAGTTGCAGGCGAGTGCCAAGTTGTTCATCAAAGGCCACATCTTCCAGTGTTAAACCGACTAATAGGCGTTGGATGCTTTGGCCAAGTTCAGGTAATTTTAACCCCACAGAACTTTCAAACTCATTACGGGTTCTATCGTATTCGTTTATGCTTTCCGCCAACAAATACTCGGTCACCTGTTCTTTATTTTTAGCAAGATCAACGTTTAGTGCCCAAGACGAATCTAAGCGATAGAACGGGCGTTGCAAACCAATATGATAGTTTTCACCATCTGAGTTATTCGCGTAGCTAAGAGACGTATTCCAAAAGCTACCAAAGATGTTTGGGCTGGCAAAGCTGAGTAAATAGCCCGTACGTTCGCTGTCTTTGGCATAGTCTAGTTGAATTTGATTGCCCGAACCGAGCAAATTGTCCTCGGCGATACCTAGCGAATATTCGCTTTTTCCGCCTTCGCTAGACCAATCAATTTTTGGCAACAACGACCAGTTGTCCCAAGTACTTACTTGAACCACCACACTATTGGTATCGGCACAATAGTGTATGACCTCAATTTTAGCATCGCGCAGATAGCGCCTACTGCGTAATAGTCGTTCTGTTTCAGCCAGCTCGGCAAGATTAAGTGGGGTATTTTCGGTAAAAAGCAGATCGTCGCGTATGGTGGCTTCTTTGCTGATCATGTGTGTGTTATTAGCAAATCGATGTAACCAGAAAACCCCTTTTTCTGTCAAGTCGAACACATTATTACGTTCAAAGGTGATGGCCGTAATCGTCGGTGATTGTTGGGTGAGCAGCGCATTATCAAATGCGCTATTACAGGTGGCGTATAGCGTGCAACTAGTAAAACATAATGACAACAGGCTGACACTACGCCACATTTATTTACTCCTTGTCCTCCGGCTTTATCACCTAAGTCAGTTTACTATGGCCGATTTTCTTTAAAATTCCAAGCAACATTGGTAAGTCTCTCAGCGTGTCTGGCTCTCTTGCGATGTAGCCGGAGCGTTTTGCGGCGCACTGTCGGTAACAATCCTAACCGGAAACGGTGGGGTTTCGCTGCCGGCATACAGGGTGCGATGTGGAAAGGGGATTTCAATTCCGGCTGCATCAAATGCCAATTTAATCTCTTCTTGTAAGCTGTTACGCAGCTTAAGGAAGTTTGTGGTGCTGCTCCACACTGAGAATTGAATTGTCAGGGCCGAGTCGCCAAAGCCAGTAAATAAAAAGGTGGGGGCGGGTTCGTCTAGGCTTAATGGGTTTTTTTCAGCAACGTCAAAAAGTACTTGGCGCACATGCGCGATATTTTCTTTGTAGGCGACCCCTAGCACTAAATCAAAGCGACGAATAGGGAAGCGTGTTAGGTTAGTTACTTCCGATTTGATCAGGCTTTCGTTTGGTATGCGGACAAACAAATTATCGAAGGTGCGTAATTTCACTGACAGTAAATCAATAGAAAGTACTTCGCCTACAGTGGTACCCACTCGGATAGTGTCACCAATTTGAAAAGGTTGTTCGCCAATTAAAAACAAGCCACTGATTAAATTTGAGGCCGAGGTTTGTGATGCAAAGCCAATAGCAACAGACATGACACCTGCAGCCCCCAACAATACGCCTAATGAAAACCCTAATTGGTGTAAGGCTGAGGCAGCGAATAATGCCAAAATGATCCAGTAAACCACCCGACGAAACAATGACGCATGGTGCCTTGAAAAATTGTTACTGATGACCTTTTCGGCGGCTTTGGCTGCAAATCTCGCCAATATAAACCCTACGCTAATCAATAATAGCGCTTGTAAACTGTTTACTACCGTATCAGATTTGATAAAGGTTAAGAGCGTATCAAACATAGCGCGATCCTTACTGACTAAAAATACCGGTAAATGCTCGTACGAGGCTATGCTTGTCAGGCACCTCGCGTGGTGGTGTTAACATATCAGCGCTGCTTACCCCTGGTGGCAAGGTTTTGTCAATTTTAAAACGTGTCAGGCTGCCATGTGATTCATGCTGCAACGTTATCGGATCGGTCCATAAGGCGCCGTCCTCGCGTCCATATAAAGCCAAATATGGCAGTGGGATACTAATTTTATCAATAGTGAGCATCTTATCGGAGCGGTTTTCAATCGTCACCGCGGTTACCGCGCGATGAGGGCGAGCGGGAATGTCTGTTAAACTTTGTCTGGCATGCGTTTTATCTGCATAACACAGCTGTCCATGCTGGGTAGAGCTGCCAAACCACGTATCGGATAGCCGTTGTATGGGCATCTCAAACAATGGGGTCTCGGGCTGCTCTAAGCTAACCTGAATACAAACTGGCGAACTAATATAAAACACACACTGTTCGCCAGCAGGGATGCTAACGGGTTGGCGCGTTTTTACCACAACAGGTCGCTCGAGCAGTTTTGGCGTTAAGCGAAATGCCGTGGGGCTGTGCCGAAAAACATAACGCTGAGAAGTCAGCAGCTCCGGTAAGCACGCAATACGTTTACTCACGACGTGGCTTGTTGTTAAGACACGTTGTGTTTCAAGCGTCGTCGTAGCGGATTGGTTAGTCTGTGGTGTGGCAAGCGCTACGGGGTCACTTGGGGCAACACTGAACTGCCATTCTTGCTGACCACGTTTAAAATACAAGGCGATAGGCCCAATGGTATAGTGCCAACATTCATCTAATGCCAACGATTGTGGGTGCCACCACGGTGCGAGTGCGGCGTGATCTGTCATAATTACCTCCGTCGATGCATGTGGCTATGCTAACAGAAAGTGAGAATTAATCGGCAATACTTTGGCTGCTCAGGTTGAGTTCAGCTGATATAGCTTATAAAATATGATCAAATTTGCTGTTAAGGCAATGTGTTAATTCCTGATGAGGAGCATGTCACCTTTATGGACATACCGAGTAGTAGGCCAAGCCTACCCTTTCTGAGATGTAATTAATTCCTGCTTAATAAGCTGAGCTGTATGCCAGCCTCTTATTAGGCGTATTGCTAATAAGAGGTTTATATGGAACTTCCGGTTCTTATTGCTACGCTTCGGGCTGCGCTTACCCATAACACGACCCATTTATTACGTGATCAATTAGAAGATGTGCATCCTGCTGACTATGCCGCAGCATTAACCGAATTTACGCCAACAGAATTGTGGGATTTATTAACCGCATTGCCGCGTGCTGAGCAAGCGGAAGTGTTTGGCTATCTACCGTCTTCTGAGCAAGTAAAATTAGCCATCCGTATCAGTCGCCGTAAGTTGGCGCCGATTATTCGGCAAATGTCGTCAGATGAACGGGCTGATTTATTTAATCGTTTATCTGCTGAACAGCGAGACACGCTATTACCCGCGTTAGCGCAAGCTGAGCGTGAAGATTTGCTGCGATTATCGGCGCATGAAGAGGGCACTGCTGGCGCCATTATGACGTCAGATTATGCACTGTTACCGCCTAATTTAACGGTACGCGAAGCCATAGAAGTGCTGCGTTTAGAAGCACCCGATAAAGAAACGATTTATTCTTCTTATGTTGTCGATCAATCGCGAAAACTCATTGGCGTGGTCAGTTTACGCGATTTGATTTTGGCACCGGTTAGTATGCGGGTGGATGATTTAATGAATCATGATCCCATTTATGCCACCGTTGATATGCCGCAAGAGGCGATTGCAACCTTGATCGCTAAATATGATTTGCTGGCCCTTCCTATTGTAAATGCACAGCAGCAAATGGTGGGTATTGTGACTTACGACGATGCAATGGATGTGGCGGCTGAAGAGGCAACAGAGGATTTTCATAAAACAGCGACGATTGGCAAGCTAGAGAGCAGCGTTAAGCATGCCGGTATTGGGTTACTGTATCGTAAGCGCGTGTTTTGGTTAGTGGTGTTAGTGTTTGGCAATATTTTTTCAGGGGCGGGTATCGCGTATTTTGAAGAGACGATTGCCAGCTATTTAGCCCTGTTATTTTTCTTGCCTTTACTTATCGCCAGTAGTGGTAACGCCGGAGCTCAGTCTGGTACCTTGATGGTACGTGCATTAGCCACCGGTGATATTAAATTACGCGATTGGGGCTCGTTACTTGGAAAAGAATGTATCGTGGCAGGTTTGCTGGGCTTAACCATGTCAGCAGCTGTGATAGGGTTAGGTTTATGGCGTGGTGGACCCGATATTGCCGTGGTGGTTGCAGCGACGATGATGTTGGTGGTCTTGGTTGGCAGCTTAATTGGTTTATCGCTGCCTTTTTTACTGAGCCGGTTTAATCTTGATCCTGCAACGGCAAGTGGTCCATTAATTACCTCCATCGCCGATGTGGCCGGTGTGCTTTTATATTTTTCGATTGCGAGCTGGTATTTGGGATTATAATTTTTAGTCAAGTAACAACCCAAATGTACTATTGCTTAAAAAGAATGTATTCAATATCTTAAGCATAATTTCGCTAGACTCTAAGTCATTGACTATATTTTAAACAATGACTTGCCGGAAGTGGGTTTACAGATATCAGATGAAATTTTTTTGTGCAATTTGCTGCTTATGGCTACTCGCTTGGCCTTTACATGCTGTAGAGGTTGTTGCACATGCCTCCGTCAGCGAGCAGCGACTGAGCACCAGCCAATTAAGGGCTATATTTACCATGCGGCAAACGCGTTGGGCAGATGGCCAGCTTATTCAGGTGTTTGTATTACACTCTGAGCATGAGCAGCATCTTTTATTCAGTCGAAATTATCTCAAAATGTTTCCTTATCAATTAGATGCAATATGGGCAAGACAGCGATACTCTGGTATCGGCAGCTTTCCTGTTCAGGTGACCTCACTCCTTGAAATGCAACAACGGCTACAACAAACGCCAGGTGCCATTGGTTACCTGACAACTGAACTTTTATCCTCTGATTTAAACGTGGTGGCCATCAATGAAAAATAACGCATCGTTCTCATTACTGATGGTGCCCTTGTTGTTTTGCATGCCCACGCTACATGCTGATCCTTTAAGTGTGCATGGTTTTATTGCGCAAGGTTTAACACAAGCAAAAAACAGTAACGCCGTGAATAATGATGGCGACGTATCTACGGAATTGACTGAGGTTGGGGTAAATGCGAAATGGACGCTTTATCCCAAAATTAAGGTAGCAGGGCAAGTGGTTTATTTAAATGGGGGGAACCGATATGCTAATGGTGCCCGTTTAGATTATTTGTTTGTTGATATCAGTTTAACGGATGATTTTGATCATCAATTAAACGCCTATCTTGGGCGTTATAAAAATCAGCATTGGTTATATTCCAGTACACGAGATGTACCTTTCACCCGCCCCAGTATTATCCTTCCGCAATCTATTTATTACGATGCCTTTCGTGATATTGCTGTTGCCAGCGATGGTGTTGCAATCAAGGGTTACTTACAACATGCGCTGGGTGATATAGAGTATAACTGGAGCATTGGTGCGACCAATATTACCAGTGAACAAAGTAAAACTTTACTCAGCTCAGCGATCCAAGGCAGTGCTAAACAAAAATTTGTGCATCAGGCCAGTCTGTTTTGGCAACCCAGTAGCAGCCGCGCGACCTATGGTATGTCATTACTGGACTCCGATTTTAGCTATAAACCGGGCGCGAACGATTTCTTTAGTAACGGTGATGTGACAGTACAGCGGATGATGTTGAACTGGCGTTATCAGGCTGAAAAGTGGGAATTAGCGGCAGAGGTTATGCAAGAACGCATGACGATTGAAGGTTTTTTTCAACCCGAATTCTTTCGTGCGCAAAGGGGAATGGGGGGGTATTTGCTGGGGCGTTATCGGTTTGATAGCAAATTAAGTGCTGTTGTCGCACTGGATTATTTAACGCAAAATAAAGATGACAAACGTGGATCGCAACTTCCAGCAACTGGCATTCCAGCCTATTTTGGCTATCAGCAAAGTGCGATGGTGGGTGCAACCTACGCCTTGGCTGATAATTGGCAATTGCAGGCGGAACACCACTGGGTAGATGGCACTGGCAGGCTTTCGCCAAGTTTAGTGCCTGATCTTAATATTAATAAACAGCGCTATTGGCAACTGTGGGCGCTGCAATTGACGTATTGGTTTTAATGCGTTTTTTTAGCTTTCCAACTAAAATTCTCGCGCTTACCTTAGCGCTGATGCTGGTGCTTATTGTGTTAGTCACCAGCATGTCGTTGCAACGATTAAACGAGAGTTTTGCTGAACAACAAGAATTAAAGCAACGACAGGTAGAGCAGCATTTTACGCAATATCAATTAATGCTACAAAGCCAACAACAAGCGTGGTTTGAGAGTTTTGCCGAGCTAACCGCCTTACCACAACAAACGGGATTTAGTGCCTTATCGGCTGCGTTACAACAGCGTTATGACGCCTTAACGCTATACCTCAACATTGAAGCATTATGGTTTTTTGATAGCGCACAATCACAATTTACGTTTGCATCTGAGGCATTTCCTGCTGAGCTTACGGAAATGATAGAAAAAACACGCACAGCACAGCGGCCTCATTATCGCGTGTATTGTGAGGCGCACTGCAGTAGTGTGGTTAGCCTGCCATTATCAGATCAAGAGGGCAATATTGCCGTGCTGGTCTCTAGCCAAACCCTTGCCGATGTCGTGATTGCACTTGGCAAAGCCATGCAAAGTGAAGTGGCGATTGTCCGGATGGCTGAGCAGCAGTTATCGGTATTGTCCGTGACAACGTCAGAAACCACCTCGGCGGCTAACTTAACGACAATGCTAGAGCAACAAAACGCCGCAAATGTGAACGCGATTGCGTCTTCAGGGGTTATTTTAGAAGACACGCCTTATTTTGTGCATCAGTTACCTTTAGTGCAACAAGCACAGCAGCAATTTTCGTTATTGCTGTTAGAGGATATTCAGGCTTACCAATCGGCGAACCGCGCTTTTCAATGGCAACTTGTGGGCTTTGCACTGCTATGTTTTTTATTGTTTTTTTGGCTGACTTATTGGTTAACACGGCGATTAACGGGGCGCTTACTACAAATTTCCCGTGCGTTACCTTTATTAGCCGAGAGCCAATTCCGCGGGTTTCGCCAAGCCTTGCCTAAAGCATCAACGTGGTTAAGTGACGAAGTTGATCGATTGCACGATGCGAGCCAAACCTTAAGCCGTAAGTTGGAAAAACTACAAGATGATATGAGCGCGCAAACGCGCGAGCTAGAAAATATGGCGATGTTTGATTTACTAACCGGCTTGGCAAATCGCAATATGTTGCAGTTTCAATTAAAAAAACGTATTGCGGCGTTACACGCTGAGGGCAATTACTTGGGATTGCTGTTTTTAGATGTGGATCAATTCAAACGAGTTAATGATATCCGCGGCCATGAAGAAGGGGATAAGCTGCTGATTAAGGCTGCCCAGCGACTGCGTTCGGTTTTAACAAAAAGCGATTTAGTCTGTCGTTTTGGTGGTGATGAATTTATTATAGTGACGGAGGTATCAACTCCAGAGCAACTCGCCCTACTAGCACAAACCTTAATTGATGCCTTTCATCAACCCATGCACATTGATCAGGAAGAATACCAACTGAATATTAGCGTTGGTATAAGCAGTACGCGTAATGCTAACTTAAAACCGGATGATCTTGTTAGGCAAGCTGACTTAGCCATGTATCAAGCAAAAGGCAAAGGCGGTAATAGCTTGCATTTTTATAGTCAACAGATGTTTGAAGCTTTCCAAGATCGTCTAGCGTTAGAGAGTGATTTAAAACAAGCGTTGTTACAGCATCAATTCGCTATTCATTTACAGCCTAAAATTCGGTTAACTGATCGCCGTTTGCAAGGTTTAGAAGTGTTACTGCGTTGGCATAGCCCTGCCCGAGGCATGGTGCCTCCAGATGAGTTTATCGCGGTTTTAGAATATGCACACCTGATGATCCCAGTAGGATACTGGGTGATTGAGCAAAGCTGTGAGGTGATGGCGACGTTACGCTCTGCGGGATGGCGCGATCTTACTATTGCCATCAATTTGTCTGCGGCACAGCTCAATGATTTGAAGTTACTGGCCTATTTAGACGAGATGTTAACGCGTTATGATTTGCCCGCTGACGTGTTTGAGTTAGAGCTTACAGAAAGCATGCTAGCTAAGAACATTGAAGACACCATTATTAGCATGCAGCGATTGAAACAGCGTGGCTTTCGTTTAGCCATTGATGATTTTGGCACGGGTTACTCTTCGTTAAGCTATTTGCGCCAAATGCCGGTTGATACCATTAAGATTGATAAAAGCTTTGTGTTTGGTATGTTAGATAATCAAGCAGATTTTGACATTATTACCTCAACGATTGCGATGGTCCGTAAGCTTGGATTAGAGGTAGTCGCTGAGGGGGTAGAAACACAAGCAC
>Ga0209812_10000665_pt1 | contig 29369 bp, 20 predicted proteins | sample JI71714BDNA_FD_187502 | JGI IMG/M metagenome (GOLD analysis project Ga0209812, IMG submission 187502) | Wastewater effluent complex algal communities from Wisconsin, to seasonally profile nutrient transformation and Carbon sequestration -... | ecosystem: Engineered > WWTP > Effluent > Algae...
AAGGTTACAATAGTGAAATATTCACTACTGCACAACTAGGCACAAGCGGAGTTCTTTACTACACATTAGTAAGCGGTGACTTCACAGCTACTAAGAAAATGATCATCATCGAGTAAGATCTAGCATTTAGATCAAGCTTATAAAATAAAAGGAGCCCAACAGTCTATAGTGATTGTTGGGCTCTTTATTTTTGAAATTTATTACTCAATTCATAATATATAACTATATAAACAAAATTTGCATAAATTTTCTTTATGTCACATATAAAAAAGTTTAAAAAAATCTTAACTTACTTTTGAATCAATTGGATATATTATTGCTACTTTTACCACATTAAAACCAACCAATCTATGTCAGTTTTTATTATTCGTGGAGCTAATCTTATCAATCGTGGTCAGTCAAAAGTTGCTGATGTTTTAATTAAAAATCAAAGGATTGAGAAAATTAATGACGTAGTTAATTACCAGGGTGCATATGTAGAAGTAAATGCTGATGGTTTATGGATGTTGCCAGGAATTATTGATGATCAGGTACATTTTAGAGAGCCTGGACTTACACATAAAGCATCCATAGAGACAGAATCGAAAGCAGCGGTAGCCGGAGGAGTCACAACTTTTATGGAGATGCCCAACACAAAACCATCTGCTCTAACTCAAGAATTACTACAAGATAAATATAATATTGCTGCAAAGACTTCCTATGCCAACTATTCATTTTTTATGGGGGCATCCAATGATAATTATGATGAAGTGATGCGTACAGATCCTAAAACGGTTTGTGGTGTAAAAATTTTCATGGGGTCAAGTACCGGTAATATGCTGGTTGATGATCGCTCAGTGTTGGAAAGACTTTTTGCTAATGTCAATATGCTAATAGCGACACATTGTGAAGATGAAGCAACAATTAACCAACAATTTATTAAGTTCAAAGAGAAGTACGGCTCTAATCTAAAAGCATCAATGCACCCACTTATCAGGAACGAAGAAGGGTGTTTTTTAAGTTCTTCGATGGCTATTGAATTAGCACAAAGGTATGACACACGATTACACATTCTTCATATTTCTACAAGAGATGAATTGGTGTTGTTTAATAATGATGTACCATTAAAAGATAAAAGGATTACGTCTGAAGTTTGTGTACATCACCTTTATTTTGATGCAGATGATTATGATACACTCGGCAATCTTATCAAATGCAATCCTGCAATTAAATCAAAAGAACATAAAGCTGCTTTGTTTCCTGCCTTATTGGATGATAGATTGGATATAATAGCTACGGATCATGCGCCTCATACATGGGAAGAAAAGTCACAATCTTATGAATTTGCACCATCTGGGTTGCCACTTGTTCAGCACAGTCTTGATATTATGATGGATTTTCATAATAAAGGTATGATCTCAAAAGAGCGAGTTGTTGAAAAAATGTGTCATGCGCCTGCTATTTGTTTTGATATTTTAGATCGGGGATACCTGGATGAAGGTAAGTTCGCGGATATTGTGTTATACGATCCCAATGCATCTTATAAAGTAACAAAAGAAAATATCCATTATAAATGTGGATGGTCTCCGCTTGATAGTAAAACATTCAAAGGAAAGGTCGTGAATACTTTTATTAATGGTGCTGAAGTATTCTCAGACAAAGGTGTTTTTAAAAAAGGGTTAGGGCAAAGATTAGCGTTTTTACGATAAACCTAAAAAATATCTGACAATCAAATAAATATTAAATTACGATTCAGTTGATTTCTTTTTTGTAATGATGTCCCTAATCTGAGCAGCTCTTTCATAATCTTCTTTCTCTAAAGCTTCTTCGAGAAGGCGCTCTAATCCTGCTAAACTCATGGTTTCGATAGATGAACCTTTGGGCTTTGTAGGAGCATTGGTTTTGGTTTCTTCATCTTCATCCAAAATAACTCCTGCACTTTCCATAATGAATTCAAAAGTATAAATAGGACATCCATATCTAACAGCCATTGAGATAGCATCTGAAGTCCTAGCGTCTATTTGCATCACATTTCCATCTTGCTCACAAATTAATTGAGCATAAAAGATTCCGTCTAAAAGATTATTGATCACAACTTCTTTAATTTCAATGTTAAATGCATCCAATGTGTTTTTAAAAAGATCGTGTGTCAATGGGCGATTTGGAGTCATATTTTCTAAGGCTACGGCAATAGCTTGAGCCTCGAACCCACCGATAACAATAGGTAAACGCCTTTTACCATTCTCCTCTCCAAGTACGACAGCGTAGTTGTGTGATTGTGTCACACTATGTGACAGCGCCATTATATCTAATCTGACCTTATTCATCCCAAAAATTATATTTCGGTTGCAAAATTACTAATATATTTGGATTCATGTAAATATGTGTCTAGGTATTTTATTTTTGTGCTTCTTACTTTAGCAACTTAATTTTTTTCTTTGATGATGTCATACATTATTGATATCCAGAAAACATACATGCCATTTTTATGTTTAGAAGCAAAATAAATGTGTATGTTTGGATTATTCAAAAAGAAAAGTGAAAAGGAAAAACTTCAAGAAAAATATAAATCTCTTTTGGAAGAAGCATTTGTACTTTCTAAAACAAATAGATCTGCTAGTGACGCAAAAACTGCTGAAGCAGCTGAAATATTAACCAAGATCGAGCAAATTAAAGACTGACGAGCTTTGAAAATCGTATTTACTGGCCCAGAATGCTCTGGGAAAACAGATCTCAGTTTAAAGATAGCAGAAAAATATTCTTTTGGCTATGTCAGGGAAGTTGCAAGAGAATATTTAGACCTTAGAAACAATACATACAATTATGAAGACCTATCAGAAATTGCCAAACTTCAGGTAGCTGAAGAAAAAAGAATTGGATTAGATTATAATTTTATTTGCGCTGATACCGATTTATTGACAATTGTAATTTGGTCTGAAGAAAAATATAATAGGGTAGACCCAATTATTCCAGAACTTTGGAAAGCAGATTTTGCTGAAATGTACTTTTTGTGTTCACCTGATATACCTTGGACATATGATCCACAAAGAGAAAACCCACATGATAGGGACAGGCTTTTTGATATTCATCAAACGATATTAAAAGAAAATAACTTGCCATTTCAAATTATTTCTGGTGACTTCGAAAATAGAATATCACATGTTACTCAGATTATTAACCGAATGAATATAAATACTACTTTTCAATAAACCCACGTAAACCTAATTCGATAGCTCGTAAGTTGGTAACTTTAGCATTCTCAATATCAAATTTAAGAAAAGTCCGCATTTTGTGAAATCCATGATGCCCGTATGCTCCGGGATTCATATGCAACAAATTATTATTCTTATCAGGCATCACCTTGCAAATATGTGAGTGTCCACAAATATAAATATTGGGTTTTTCAGATTTTATAATGTCGGCAACCCTTTTTGTATACTTTCCAGGATATCCACCGATGTGGGTCATGAAAATTTTTAAACCTTCACACATAAACAACTGATTGAGAGGGAAAAGTTCTTTTACACTTTGATCGTCAATATTCCCATACACAGCTCTGAATATCGCTAAAGGTCTTATTTCTTTCAAAGAATTTAAATCACCGATATCACCAGCGTGCCATATCTCATCAACATCGCCCAAATGATCGGTGACTTCTTTGCCAAAGTAAGAATGATTGTCTGAAATAAGGGCTATCTTCTTCATGTAAATCAAAAAAAGAGCATTTACCCAATATATATGTGTAAATGCCCTTTATATTTTAAACTATTTTAGATCATTATAAGTGAATCACTTCATCGTATGCCGCTGCAGCAGCTTCCATGATGGCTTCACTCATGGTAGGATGTGGATGGATCGACTTGATAATTTCCATTCCAGTGCTTTCAAGCTTTTTAGCAACTACTAGTTCAGCAACCATTTCTGTTACATTGGCACCGATCATATGACCACCCAAAAGTTCACCATATTTTGCATCAAAAATTAATTTTACGAATCCATCCTTAGCGCCTGATGCACTTGCTTTTCCTGATGCTGAAAATGGGAATTTACCAATCTTTAACTCATAACCTGCTTCTTTTGCTTGAGCTTCTGTCATACCTACACTTGATACTTCTGGCCAACAGTAAGTACATGACGCTATATTACCATAATCAATAGGCTCTGGATGATGTCCAGCAATTTTTTCTACACATGTGATACCTTCTGCACTCGCAACGTGAGCTAATGCTTGGGTAGGTATAACATCTCCGATGGCATATATACCTGGAACATTTGTTCTGTAGTACTCATCTACTTTGATCATTCCTCTATCTAGCTCAATACCTAAAGCTTCTAGGCCTATATCTTCTATGTTGGGAGATACTCCTGCCGCAGATAGCACCACATCACATTCTAGTACTTGAGTAGTGTTGTCTTTTCTATTCTTTATGGTAACTTTACATTGTTTTCCGCTAATATCTACGGATTCTACTGCACTATTTGCTAGGATATTGAAACCTACTTTTTTATATATTTTACTTAGTTCTTTAGAAATATCAGCATCTTCTCGTGGCAAAAGCCCTTGTTCCATAAACTCCACAATCGTTACTTCTGTTCCAATAGATTTATAGAAATAAGCAAATTCGACACCAATCGCTCCTGCACCTACTACAATCAATTTTTTTGGCTGTTCGGCAAGTGTCATTGCTTCACGATACCCGATTATTTTTTTACCGTCTATAGGTAAATTAGGTAATTGTTTAGCTCTGCCTCCTGTTGCTAGTATAATATGTTCTGCTGAATATTCTGTTTTTTTACCTGCAGTATCAGTGACAACTACTTTTTTTCCTCTTACTAACCTCCCGTAACCTTCAATAACTGTGATTTTGTTCTTTTTCATTAAGAAGTTGACACCCTTGCTCATTCCATCTGCTACGCCACGACTTCTAGAAATCATTTTATTAAATTCAGCTTTTGGTTGGCCAATAGTGATACCATAGTCTGATGCATGATTTATGTACTCAAATACTTGTGCACTTTTTAATAATGCTTTGGTAGGAATACATCCCCAATTCAAGCAAATCCCACCGAGATTTTCTTTTTCAATAACGGCTACTTTAAATCCAAGTTGTGATGCTCTAATAGCAGCTACATATCCTCCTGGGCCACTTCCCAATACTATTATGTCAAAATTCATAAGGTTTCTATTTTGCCACAAAGGTAAACATATCCGCGCTTTATTCAAAAATTAAAGATTAATATTCACTTCTAATTTATGCTAAGTTTAGATTTCTATCTTGCTTTTTTGATGAAATATTTATTGCTCACAAATTTCTTTATACTTAATATTAAATTAGGCTTTTATTGAGTTTTGTGTCTTAAATTGAAAAAATAAAAGGATTTATAAGCTAATGTGACCTTTGTTACAGATATACTATTATATTTGCTTTACTTTTGTATCAAATTTTTAGTCAACACAACTTAGGAATATATGAAATTTTTATTTTCAGTTTTAGTCGTAATGCTTTTTAATGTGCCAAATTTTGCACAAAATGCAGTAGCCAACGCTGCAAAAAATAGTACTATAGAGAAAGTTTATGAAGACATAGATATTGCAAAAGCAAAAAAAATCATGTCAAGTTCAAAGAATTATGTCTTAATTGATGTTCGCACACCTGGCGAAATTGCAAATGGGAAAATAGGTAATGCACTTGAAATGGATATTAAATCGCCTGATTTTAAATCCAAATTATCAAAATTGGACAAAGATAAGCAGTATATTGTTTATTGTCATGTCGGTGGTAGAAGTACAAATGCCATGAAAATAATGAAAGACATGGGATTTAAACAAGTCTATAATTTAATGCCTGGTTACAAGGGCTGGACTAAAAAGTAGTTTTATCACTTTTTTGATTTTCTTCGGTGTCTTACTTATAATTATATAGTATGACTACATTTTTTATTTCGATATTTGGTATTTATGCTTTAGATGGTAAAAAGTTTTTTACATCTAATTTATAATATATTAATATCAAAATATTCCTTTTGTTAGTATTTAAGTAATATCACTTGCGTAATGATTTTGGGATGATGCAAATTTAATAAACCAAAGTGTCTCATCCTTGTTTGGCCTATAATGTTAATGTAATTATTAAATATCAATCCTGTGTTATGTCAGAGATTTGGACTACTTTTATAAACGGATTTGGTGGTTATGCATCTTATTTGTGGCACGAGATCACTCATCCTTCATGGCATAATTATTTCTATTGGTTGCTCATGGTTTCAGCTTTTTTCTTTGGTCTTGAAATCATAAAACCTTGGAGAAAAAACCAGCCAATTTTAAGAAAAGACTTTTGGCTAGATTTCTTTTACATGTTCTTTAATTTTTTCTTATTTTCACTCATTATATATAATGCTGCTTCTGACGTTGTAGTTCATTTATTTAATGATGGTATTAAAAGTATTTCAGGATTTGATCTTCAAAAATCTAATCCGCTTAATAATATGCCTATTTGGAGTGTTTTTTTGGTCGGATTTATAGTGAGAGATTTCGTTCAGTGGTGGACACATAGATTGCTGCATCGCTTTGAATGGTTATGGCAATTTCATAAAGTACATCACTCCGTTGAAGAAATGGGTTTTGCTGCACACTTAAGATATCATTGGATGGAGACAATCGTATATAGGACAATAGAATATATTCCTTTGGCATTATTGGGTATAGGTTTATATGATTTTTTTATCATTCACATATTTACATTGACTGTGGGACATTATAATCACAGTAATTTTCATGTGAGTGGTCGTGTTACAGGAATGATATTAGGCGGATTAATTGGCACATCTGCGTATTATGGAATTGCAGACATTACTTTTTTGGAAGCATTTAGTGTTCAAGTAAAGGTAACGGCTGTTTTGGGACTTATTTTGGCAGGTGGTTTCATTTTGGGACCTATCATGAAGGTGGTTTTCAATAGTCCTGAGATGCATATTTGGCACCATGTGTATGAATTGCCAGAAAATCGACGTTATGGTATTAACTTTGGAATAACTTTAGCCATTTGGGATTATATTTTTAGGACCGCTGTCATTCCAAAGGATGGACGGGATATAAAACTTGGTTTTCCAGGTGTAGAAGATTTTCCAAAAGATTTTATTGGTCAATCTTTTTACGGAATAAAAAAAGATGTAATTTAATTTGATAAAAAAAAAGGAGCAACATTACAAATGAAGCTCCTTTTTTTTATTTTTATCTACAAAATTACAATGCAGGAATTCTCAATACCTGACCTGGGTAAATTAAATCTTCTGACTTCAACATTGGTTTATTTGCTTCAAAGATCACTGGATACTTCATCATATCACCATAAACTTCTTTTGCAATTTTAGATAATGAATCACCTTCTTTCACTGTATAGAAAGTAGCTTCAGGTTCAGGAGTTACTACAGACAATCTATCATCTACAGATCCAATACCTTCAGTATTACCTATTATAAGGATAACTTTTTCTTTTGCAGATGTTGATTCTACTTGACCATAAACCGTCGCAGTATCTTCATCAACTACTATATCTAGGTTTTCTACATGAATACCGTTACCCACTACCTTAGACGCAAGCTGCGCTGCTCTGCCTTTTTCTGCTGCGTCTTTTAAAGCATCAAGTCCAGCATTCGCAACTGGTGCTGCTGTTTTTGCATCATTTTCTTCTGCTTTGTTTGTGACGAGTTTTGATCCTGCTGATTTTAGGAATGAAAATAAACCCATAATTTTTAAATTTAAAATGTTAAATACAACCAATATTGGTTACGATGCAAATAAAGATATTTTTTTTCAAAATAGTTCCACAAGATTTGTTTTTTTTATAATCCTACATAAATAAAGTAATATTACAGAATTTTATTTGTTTGGATAATTGAATTTTTAAATATGAAGGAATTATATTTTTTTATATATGGTGATTGTATATTTTTGGGATAATACGTTGAAATAGAAACTAAAATTAATTATTTTAAATTTATTGTCTTTATAATGTGCTGATAGCTAGTTTATTGTAAATTTTAAATTAAAAAATAGATATATGTTTCCCATAAAATCGGTTTAATTTCACAAAAGCCTTATATTTGCGCTGTTTTTCGGAAAAATTAATGAATTTTTAACACCATGCAAGGAAAAGGTTTAGTAAAAGTGTTCTTGGTTTTAATAACAGTTGTATGTTTATTACAATTTACTTATTTCATACCAACTAATAGAGTAGAAAGCGATGCAGCATCTTACGCATCAAGTATTTCAGGCTCTGAAGATCCCCTCAACGAATCGTACAAAACGGCTAGAGCGAGATATTTGGATTCAATGTCCAGCGAAGAAGTATTTAGTATTCCGCTATTAAAATCATATACCTACAATGAGCTGAAGCAACAGCAACTTGCATTGGGACTTGATCTTAAAGGTGGTATGAGTACTACACTTCAAGTTGATCTTGAAGACTTCTTAAAGTCATTGGCTGGTAGAAATGCCAATAATGTGGAGTTTTTGAAAGCCTTAGATAATACAAGAGAAGCAATGAAGACTTCTCAATCTAATTACATCACATTATTTGTGGGAGAGTACAGAACCATAGCTGGTGATAACAAACTAGCAAAAATATTTGCAAGAAGTGAAACTTTGGGAGAGATCAGTACTAGCACTACTGATGGAGAAATAGAAAGACTCCTTAGGTCAAAGGCAGATCAGACTGTAAATCTTACATTTGAAAGATTAAAACAAAGGATAGATCGTTTGGGTGTTGCTCAACCAAATGTTTCTTTGGATCCTAATCGTGATTTAATATTGGTAGAAATGCCAGGTATTGACAACCCTGAAAGAGCAAAACAATTTTTGACTGCTAGTGCAAAATTGGAGTTCTGGGAAGTTTACAGAACAACAGATCCAGGAATATCAGCAGCTTTCCAACAAGCAGACGCTAGAGCTTCAGGTGCTTCACCATCTATAGATTCCACAAATGTTGAAATGGATACTATAAAAGTTCCAGCTTATGATGATTTGGGAACATTATTGCCAGATTCAACAATCCAATTGGTTCCTAAGGCTCAAAATACTGCTACTGGAGCTACTGGGTCATTATTCAGTGCACTTACATTAAATAGTGGTACTTTATCTCAAAGTGTAATGGGTCTTGTAGAAAAAGGAAAAAAATCATTTGTGGATGATATTTTTAAAAGAGAAGACATAAAAGCTCTATTTCCAAAAAATAGTAAGTTTATGTGGTCTAGAGAACCTTCCGTGGATGCCACAGGTGTTACAACAAACCAATATGAGTTATATTTAATTAAAACCCAAACTGGGACTGATGAGGCTCCACTTGATGGAGGTGTGATCACATCAGCTGGTCAAAATTTAAATACTACGAATGGTAAAATCGAAGTAAACGTCAGAATGAACGCTGCTGGTGCTAAGAAATGGGCTGAAATGACCACTAAGGCAGCAGGAGATGGTAACAGAGAGATTGCAATAGCACTAGATGATGAAGTGGTTTCTGCTCCAACTGTAAATGATCCAATAACCCAAGGTTCATCTTCTATTACTGGTAATTATACAGTAGAAGAAGCAACTGATTTTGCTAGCATACTTGAGGTAGGTAAATTACCTGCTAAAACTAAGATAGTTCAATCAACAAATGTTGGGCCAACCTTAGGTAAAGCTAATATTTCTAAAAGTATAAACTCATTACTAATAGGATTTCTTTTAGTGATAATAACGATGCTTGCATATTATGCAGGTGGTGGTGTTATTGCTATCATTTCATTATTATTGAACGTATTTTTGATTTTCGGTTCATTATCTAGCTTTGGTACCGTATTAACACTTTCTGGTATTGCAGGTATCGTATTGACTATTGGTATGGCCGTAGATGCTAACGTGGTGATATATGAAAGAATAAAAGAAGAATTAGAATCCGGCAAGGATTTAAAACAATCTATAGCTGACGGTTTCTATCACTCATATTCAGCTATCATAGATGCAAACGTAACAACCATTTTAACAGCGTTTATTTTAGCTTATTTTGGTCTTGGACCTGTCAAAGGGTTTGCCGTTGTATTGATCATAGGTGTTTTATGTTCTTTATTCACAGCTATATTTGTATCAAGATTATTAATAGATTGGTGGGTAGGAAAAGGAAATGACTTATCATTCTGGACAGGATTCTCAAAAGGAGCTTTCAAGAATATTAACATTGATTGGATTGGTAGAAGAAAAATTGCATATGGTATTTCTGGAGTTGTGATTTTGGCTGGTTTGATTTCTATTTTTACATCAGGATTTGATTTAGGTGTTGATTATAAAGGTGGTTATTCTTATAGCGTTCAATTCACAGGATCAGAAAATGTTACTGCAGATGCACTTAGAGATGGTCTTACAGCACCTTTTGGAGCAACACCAGTTGTTAAGCAAGTAGATGCTGCAAATACATTTAATATTGTAACATCTTATCTTGTTAATGAAACTGCTGAAGATACCCCTGAAAAAGTAATGGCAAAATTACACGAAGGTATTGTAAGTATTACTAAAAGTGATGTTAGTTTAGCTGATTTCAGTAATACTGAAACAGGTGAAGACAAAGTACATGTTATAAGTTCTGCTCAAGTAGGTCCTACCATTGCAGACGACCTTAAGAAAAGTTCTTTATATGCAGGTTTATTTGCACTTCTAGCAATATTCTTATATATTTTAATTAGATTTAGTAAGTGGCAGTATAGCGCAGGTGCAATTATTGCATTATTCCATGATGCTTTGATAGTACTTTCTGTTTTTTCAATCGCAAAGTCATTCTTACCTTTTTCTTTAGAAATTGACCAAGCATTTATCGCAGCTTTACTAACAGTAATAGGTTATTCGATAAATGATACTGTGATTGTATTTGATAGAATTAGAGAGTTCTTTACAATTCATGCTAATAAATCAAAAGATGAGGTTATCAATGCAGCCATTAACACAACATTGTCTAGAACTTTGATGACATCATTTACAACAATAATCGTAATATTAATTCTCTTCCTTTTTGGTGGAGGTAGTATTAAAGGTTTTGCATTTGCTTTATTAATTGGTATCGTAGTTGGAACATATTCTTCTATTTTTATTGCAGCACCAGTGCTTCATGACTTAGGATCTGATCTTAAAGTTAATAGAAGAATCGCTGACAAACCTGTAAAAACGGAAGAAGGCAAGTCTTTTGCAAGATCAGCAAAATAGTTTTTGGTAGTACTGAAAATACAAAAAAGGGACTTAAGTTGAAAAATTTAAGTCCCTTTTTGATTTAAATACAACATTTGATGTGAAAAATGAATTATATAACATGTATTAGATTCACCCATACTTTTCAACTAGCCGATTTAAGTGAAGATTTAAAATGTGAACATAGACAAACTAAATAAAATGACATTATGGCCTTGATCCGTTATTCTATATTATTACTGACGATTTGTGGTCTGTTTTCTTGTTCCTTTAATCAAAAGATAAAGGATGGTGAGTCAGCTTTTGAAAGAAAACAATTTGCAATCGCTATAAATTTACTACAAAATGAAATAGAAGAGACAAAAAATGAGCAAGTAAAAGCACGTAAGGCATTTTTATTAGGTAAATCAAATATCCAAGTACTAGAATATCAAGAAGCGGCCACTTGGTTCAAAATGGCAGTAGATTTAAATTATGGGACGGAAGCTCTAGGCAATTTAGCATCAACGTACAAGTTGATGGAAAAATACCAAGAAGCAGGAGATTTGTATCGAAAAATAGGACAACAAACAGGACGAATTCAAGAAAATAACAGAGAAGCTTTATTATGTGATCAAGCATTTGCCGCCAAACAAAAAAAATCGGATTATCAAATAGAAAAGATCTTTGAAAATTCACCAGTGTCAGATTATGCCCCTGTCATATTTGATAGGGATTTTTTGGTTTTTACTTCAGAAAAATCTGAATCGACTGGAAATGGAACTTATAATTGGACAGGGGAGAAGTTTAGTGATCTTTACCAAATAAGAAAAAATGGTTCTGAAATTAGAAAATTTGATTCAGCTATTAATACGAATGCAAATGAAGGTACAGCTTGGTTTACAAATGATGGTGCAACGTTGTATTTTACTCGTGTCTTCTCCTTAACTTCAGGAGACGAATATCCAAAGTTGATGCGTTCTGATCTAGTTGATGGTTTTTGGAGTGAACCAGAAGTTTTGCCTTTTATTCAAGATAAAATTAAGTACGGTCAACCTACATTGATAGAAAACGATAGTATTTTAGTGTTTTCTAGTGATCAAAACGAAGTAGGAGGAACGCTTGATTTATATTATTCCCAACTTTTTTCAGATGGAAATTGGTCTACTCCTGAAAAACTTCCAACAAGCATTAATACCCAAGGAAATGAAAAGTTTCCAACAGGCGATAAAGATACATTATATTTTTCATCAGATTTTCTACCTGGACTTGGAGGCTTTGACATTTTTAAGACATTTTTAAAAGCAGATGGATCATGGTCTATTCCAATTAATATGGGATATCCGATAAATTCTGGTGGAGATGATTTTTCATTTATTGTTGACTATTCATCCAAAACTGTCAAAAACGTTACGCAGCAAGGATTTTTTTCGTCATCAAGGGTTGGTAATGGTAAAGATGATATCTATAGGTTCAAGAAAATGGCCCCACAAATCGATACCACTACAATAAAAGAAACAAAACCAGTAAATCAAATTGTATATGTTACTGTAAAAACCTTCAATAACGTATTTGAAGAAAATGATAATCCAAATAGTAAGGTAATAGGTAAAAAATCTCTTAATGATGTGTTTATAAAAATTGTAGATGAAAATGATAAAAAAGTTGTAGAAGGATACACTGATAACAATGGTTTTTATTTTACAGAAATACCAAAAGATAAGTCTCTCAAGATACTTGGCGCTAAACTAGATTATTTGAATGCAACTAAAGAAATTAGTACAAAGAATTTAGTATTTCCTACTAATGAAAATACCTTGACAATTAATACTGAATTAATCTTGGATAAAATTTATGCGGATAAAGAAATTAACCTTGAAAACATTTATTATGATTACGATAAGTGGGATATTAAAGCTGAAGCCAAGCCTACACTTGATGCCTTAGTAAAAATCCTTATGGATAATCCGCAAATTAATATTCAGCTTTCTAGTCATACTGATTGTCGTGGTACAGAAGAATATAACGAGGAACTTTCTCAAAAAAGAGCACAATCTGTAGTAGATTACCTTATCTCAAAATCAATTTCTTCATCACGGTTAATCCCTAAAGGATATGGAGAGTCATTGCTTATAGATAATTGTCTATGTGAATCATGTACAGAAGAACAACATCAAACAAATAGGAGGACTACATTTAAGATAGTAAAGAGATAAATGCTGGTTTATATTTTTATTAAACCATAAAAATTTAGGTTTACAGTTTAATGACTTTGTGCATTGACGTGCTACTTTCACAAATAATTTTTAAGTAATATATTCCTGAAAATAAATCAGTTATATCAAGAATTTGTATTTCATTTGATTTGTTTGGCATAATTGTTTTGATTTTATCTCCACCTAAAGTTAAAACTTGAATTTCTCTTATTTCACTTTTATGATGTACAGAAATGTAACCATTGGTAGGATTTGGGTAGATGTAGGTTGACGATATGTTGGATTCTTCAGTGGAAGAAGTATTTAGTACATCAAATGAAGTAGTAAATAAACAACCTAAGGCATCAATAATTTGTACGACATAATTACCAGAAGATAATCCTGATACACATGGCGTTTTTTCAGTTTTTCCTTCCCAAATAATCTCCAAAGGTTCGATTGCTCCAAAAATATCAAGACAAATTTCTCCTATTCCATTATTATCAATATCGTGTTTTAATTGACCTTCTACCTTAATATCTGAAGTAGATGATATTTGGATGGATTCTGTGATTTTTTGGCAATTATTTTCATCTGTTATCGTCGCAAGGTATAATCCATTTGCAAGATGATTAATAGTTTCTCCTTCACCTACATTCCATGCAATATTATATACTCCTGTTCCTCCATCAACTTCAATACTTATGACAGCATTTGAATCAGTGTTACAAATATTTTCTATCACATCAGAAATTTGATACGTTATGGGCTTTATTTCTTTTATCGTAACTGTTGGTGAGACTCCTACACATCCTTCGGCATCTGTGATGGTAAGCATATAGTTACCACTGGGTAACTGAGTAACTGTATCAACAATGGTATTTTTAATATATTGGACCCCATGACTCCAGTTAAAATCAAAAGGTGACTTACCATTTATTACATTTGAGACAATCGATCCAATTCTGTCTTCGGAACATTTATTTTCTCTAATAATGTTTAGTTCCGACAAAATAGGAACATTATTATACGGTATAAATATAATTGGGATAGAAGATTTACATCCAAAAATATCATATGCTGTGACATTGTAGTTACCTGAAATAAGATCTGAAAAATTATCAATAGATATATCAGAGTGGCTCCAGGCGTAACTATAGTCTTCAGTACCTCCCTGGGTAATAAGTGAAACATACCCATTTTTACCAAGTCTACACATCGATGGTTGAATACTATCTATACTTATTTCAAATAGTTCTGGTTGTGTGACATCTACATCTAACGGAAAAGACCTACACCCTAAAGCATCTGTAACCGTAAGAGTATACCTACCTGCAGCAAGATTAAATATGTCATCAGTTGTTCTGATTCCTGTCCATAAGTATGTGTATGGTGGCGTTCCTCCAGTAGAATTAGTTTTTATAGAGCCATTTGATTCCCCAAAACATCTGACATCTTCAATACTTACAGGTACAACTTTAATTGAATCAGGTGCTACAAGTTTAGTCGTTAAAAATGACTCACATCCATTCTGATCATAGACAGTTAATGAATAATCCCCAGCAGGAAGGTTTGTGATTAATCTTGTGGTATCTCCAGTATTCCATTGAAACCTATAGTTTCCACTGCCATTTTGCACAATTGCAGATATAAACCCATTTTGCATGCCATGACAGGTAGGGTGTTTTATAGATTCAATACCTGAAAGTAATGAAGGTGTATCATTGACAATAATTTTTGAGATACTCGCCGTACATAAATTGGCATCCGTTACGGTCACTGAATACTCACCTGCTTTGAGATTCATAACATTTTTTGTAAACGCTCCATTAGACCATAAATATGTGTATGGTGGATTATTGATATTATGTTCTATGGTAATTATTCCGTCGTTTATACCTTGACAAGTTGTATTTGCTATTTCTGAAATGACAATATTTAAGCTATTTAAAGCCTTTACATTAAGAAAGTCTGTTTTCTTTAAACAACCTCCAATATCCATTATTTCAGCATAATAAAATCCTTCTTTTATGTTATTAATAGTGTTACCAGTTTGGTTTTGACCTGGCCAAGTAACAGTGTAGGGCCCTGTACCACCAGAAATATTAAGCGAAATAGAACCATCAAAGCTACCATTACAACTAGCATCAATTATACTAGAAGTATACAGGATTGGATGAACATCTGCAGAATCATCTTCATTACCATTGCAATTTTCGTCTATACCGTTGCATTGTATTTCTGAAATGCTTGGGTTGATAGACGAGTTTTCGTCATCACAATCTCCTGATATTGATGCATAACCTTGAGGAAGTTCACTACTACAGATATCTATAAACTCATTTTCAATACCATAACCATCATGATCATTATCTACATAGAATCTTTTAAGACCATTTGCGAGTGTAGATTTATAAAATTCAATTTGATCTATAGCTATATCTGCTATTGGACCTTCACCAGAAGTACCCACAAATCTAAAAATCCCAGTCATACCATCATAAGGCGCTAATGATAAGGTTTCTCTTTTCCATTTGTCACCCTGATTTCCTGTAAGTGTGATTAATGGTGTCCACGTATTACGGTTGTCAATACTTAATTCAAGAACTAATGATTGTATATCAATTCCATACATATGGTAATAAAATGACATATCACATCCTGAAGCATTACTTTTAATGTCTATACATCTCGATATAAGCTCGACATTGTTCTTTTCACCACAAAGAATAGGGTTATTTTCGACATATAAATATTTTCCAATTCCTGAGATATCTGTGGTAGGACCAGTGTTATCAGTATCAGTTTTTCCATTCCATATGATCCAGTCTTGACTACTTTCTTCTTTGGCATTAAACCAAATTGGCGCATTAAAATTACATGCTACAGCACAACCTTCTACACATTTACTGTAAGAATCGAATGATTCTCTAAGTGTAATAGATTCACAAGTTGTGGTGAAGAAAAGTTTACAACTTTCGATAGAATTGGAATTTGAACATCTTGCTTCTATGGTAAGTTCGTAATCTGTGTTTGGTAGTAAGTCTCTCAATATTTTTAAGGAAGGGTTTTGTTCTTTGCAATTTATAGTCAATTCATTAATTTTAACACCATCTCTACTTAGATTAAATATCACAGTTGTACAAGAACCGTAGCTATCCCAATCAACCATGGCACTATTATTACCGATGTTTTTTACTACAAAATTTTCTGGAACTACGCATTTTTCTCTGTTAAACTTTATTTCAAAATATTTAAGGTTACCAGCATCTTTCAAAGCTCTATCAAAAAAGACTAATTTCCATCTTCCTTGTGATTGAGTCCCATTCGCTAAGCCACTGATTTTCTCATCAGGAACAAATGAACCAATAAACGGTGGTCGACTATCTTTTATTTTCTCACAAGCATTCTGATTAAATGAAGTTACGTTTACACAAGTAAGATCCTGTATGTCACCAAAGTTATTAGTAATGGTTCCATTATGATTTGACAACGTAATCATATCTCCAGATGGTGATTCTAGTCCAATTTTTAAATCAGCAGGCCAGCCATGTTCGAGAATCATATCTACGGATTCTATAAAGATATCTTGACCTAAAAGTCCTGCTTCATTTATATCAATAAAAAAAGTTTCAGTTCCATTATCCTTTATAGGAAGATTGGTAGGGCAGGGAGTTGGATTTGTAAATACGGTAGTGAATATTGCAGGCCCAGTCCACACACTTTTGTTTGTTTCATTACACACTGTTCGTACATAGACTTCATAAGATGTTGCAGGTTTTAAATTTTCAAGGATATATTGTTTAGATGTGATTAATGGCGTTGTAGCTTGAGATGTCCGAGTTTCGCCACGTTCTACAAGTTCTAATTCCCAGCCAAGTGGTGATGTATTTGTATCTGCCCACCTGACGTTAATGGATGTTGTAGTTTGCGTATTAAATGAATTGAAAAATGGTTGTTTGCAAGATTGACTAGATAAAGGAGCGATATTTTGATATAGTCCTAGGTAAATGAAAAACAAGATTTTTGTTAAATTAACGTACATACACCATTGTTTAGATGTCAAAATTAAGTATTTTAAAGGACACTGATGACAAAGCTTAAAATTTATTTAAAACAAACAAATTAGCTGTTGATACATTATGATTTTTATGATATTTTTCGTATTTTTGCACATTGTTTTTAAAAATATAATATTAAATACGTAAATGGCTAATGATCAACGAATTATCCCGATAAATATCGAGGACGAAATGAAGTCATCCTACATAGATTATTCTATGTCAGTCATCATTTCAAGGGCACTCCCTGATGTTAGAGATGGGTTGAAACCGGTACATAGACGGGTACTTTATGGGATGTCAGACCTTGGACTAGCATATGGTAGAGCGCATAAAAAATCGGCAAGAATTGTAGGAGAAGTATTGGGTAAATATCACCCGCATGGTGATTCATCAGTCTATGATGCTATGGTGCGTATGGCACAGGATTGGTCTCTTAGATATCCCCTTGTGGATGGTCAAGGTAACTTCGGCTCAATGGACGGAGATAGTCCAGCGGCAATGAGGTATACTGAGGCAAGACTTTCTAGAATTAGTGATGAAATCCTTGCAGACATCAATAAAGAAACGGTTGACTTCAGATTGAATTTTGATGATTCTCTTGAAGAACCAACGGTGTTGCCTGCACGAATTCCTACACTTTTAATCAACGGAGCTTCAGGTATTGCCGTAGGTATGGCTACCAATATGTTGCCACATAATTTGTCAGAAGTTATAGCAGGTACAAAAGCAGCTGTAGATAATCCAGAAATCACCATCGATGAATTGATGGAATACATCAAAGCGCCAGATTTTCCTACAGGTGGTACTATCTACGGATATGCAGGTGTAAAAGAAGGATTCCATACAGGTAGAGGAAAGGTTATCGTACGTGGTAAAGCAAGTATCGAAAATAGTGCAGGTGGAAAGGAAACCATCATCATCACAGAGATTCCTTATCAAGTAAATAAGGCTGGCCTTGTAGCAAAGATTGCTGAAATGGTCAATGATGGAAAGATAGAAGGTATCACAGATATTAGAGATGAGTCAGATAGAAAAGGACTTCGTATCGTAGTAGAAGTGAGAAGAGATGCCATGGCAAGTGTTGTTTTGAGTAAGTTGTACAAATTTACACCTTTACAGACTTCTTATGGTATCAATAATATCGCTTTGGTCAATGGTAGGCCTAAGGTGCTTAATCTCAAAGATTTAATTGAAGAATATATCAAGTTTAGACTTGAAGTTATTGTTCGTAGGACTCAATACGATTTACGTAAAGCAGAAGAAAGAGCCCACATCTTAGAAGGGTTACTTATCGCCTTGGACAATATTGATGAAGTTATCAGAATCATCAGAAACTCCAAAACGGTAGAAGACGCTAAAGATGGTTTGATCGAAGCGTTCAAATTTAGTGAAATTCAGGCAAAAGCCATCTTGGAGATCAGACTTCAGAGATTGGTTAGTCTCGAGATAGATAAAGTAAGAGAAGAGTACAATGAAGTATTAGCTAAAATCGAATATTACAAAAGTATTCTTGCAAGTGAAAGCCTTCAAAGAGAAATCATCAAACAAGAACTTGATGAAATCAATGAAAAATATGGTGACAAACGTCGTACTGACATTTCTTATGCAGATGATGAAATCAGTATTGAAGACCTTATTCCTAATGAAGAAGTTGTCATAACAATCTCTCACTTAGGTTATGTGAAGAGAACAAAAACGGATGAGTTCAAACAACAAAGCCGTGGTGGCAAAGGATCTAGAGGCGCAAAAACAAGAGATGCCGACTTTGTAGAGCAAATGTTTATAGCCCATAATCACAATTATCTGTTATTATTCACTGAGCAAGGAAGATGTTTCTGGTTAAGGGCATTCGAAATACCTGAAGCAAGCAAAACATCTCAAGGCAGAGTTATTCAAAACTTACTTGCCATTCCACCTGATGATAAAGTTAGGGCTTATATCAAGATTGAAAACTTAAATGATGAAGAGTTTATCAATAATAACTACATCATTTTCTGTACTAAACAAGGTATGGTTAAAAAGACAATCGTAGAAGCTTTCTCTCGCCCACGTACTAATGGTATCAATGCGATCACTATCAATGAAGGTGATACATTGCTCGAGGCAAAACTGACTTCTGGTATTAATGAAATCATCATAGCAAATAAAGAAGGTCGTGCAATTAGATTTAATGAGTCCAAAGTAAGACCAATGGGTAGAGGCGCAGCAGGTGTAAAATCAATGAAACTTGGATCTGACAAAGATGAAGTGATTGGTATGATCTCTGCAGACCCAACAAAACCTGAGTTTTCTGTATTTGTGGTTTCTGAAAAAGGAAATGGTAAACGTTCTCCATTAGAAGATTACAGGATCACAAATAGAGGCGGAAAAGGTGTCAAAACCATCAACATTACTGAAAAAACTGGTCAATTAATTGCAATCAAATGGGTAAGTGAATTTGATGACTTAATGATAACAACCCATGATGGTATTATTATTAGGACGCCAGTTTCTTCACTCAGGGTCATGGGTAGAGCGACACAAGGTGTGAAAGTGATAAGAATCCAAGATAAGGAATCCATCGCAGATGTTACAGTGATCAGTAGAGAAGAAAGTATCGACGAAGAAGAATAATCTTCAGCGTAAACATAGTTAATAGAGGCCAGTAGATTTGATATTTACTGGCCTTTTTTGTTTAAGTAATGACAAAAATCATCAAGTTTTACTTCAAAAAATATCTTTCATTTTGAACTGATGTAATAAACAATCGTTTAAATAAGATAATTTTAACGCTTTAAAGTATATTTTTAACATTTATTAAACGATTTTTATAGCCTAAATTCGTCTTAATTACGAAAAAGTATGTTAGCCAAATATATTTTTTTATTTTTGTCACATAATTAATAACTTTTAACATTAAACGATGAAACAATTTTTTTTAAGTGCACTTTTAATCTTGGTCTCCCTGTCAATAGTGGAAGCGCAAGAATATAAAAAACAGCTAAAAAATGCAAACAAAAGTCTTGGTAAATACTATCTAGATCCAGTGGCTAATAAAGCATTATTGACAGAAGCAACAGCTTCTATTGATCAAATATTTACTGCTGCTGATGCGCAAGCAGATCCTGAAGCATGGAATAGTAAAGGTCAGATTTATAATGAAATAGCTAGAACTGAAATCAACAAAAAAGTAGTAGACCCAGCTTATGTTATTACAGCACCGGATGCTTCATTAATTGCTTATGACGCATTCCAAAAAGCAATATCTTTGTCTATCAAAAAGTCACATACCAAAGATGCATTGGCTGGTATCAAAGAAAATGAAGAGCACCTTAATAATGTAGGAATATTCCAATTCCAAGCTCAAGATTACAATAATGCTTTTAAAAGTTTTTCAACAACAATTAAAGCCTACGAAACACTAAAAGCAAATGGTGAAGCAAGTAGATTGGATGATGCTGTTATAAATAATGACCAGACATTTTATACAGGTGTATGTGCTTATTTCGGAGATAACAAAGAAGCGTCAATTCCTTATTTTGAAAAACTTTATGCAGCAGGTAAAGCACAACCATTGGTTTATGAAGGTTTATTTAATCTGACTGCAGAGAAAGATGAAGCAAAAGCAATGACATATTTATCAGAAGGAAGAGCAGCAAATCCAGATGATAATGGATTACTTTTTGCCGAAATCAATTACTATTTAAAAGTAGGTAAATTAGATCTTTTGACGGATAAATTAAAAGCTGCAATAGCTAAAGAACCTGATAATATCTCTGTTTATACCACTCTTGGAAATGTGTATGATCAATTAAATCAAAAAGAAAGAACTGCTGGCAACATTGAAAAAGCAGATGAGTATTTTACACTTGCGTTTGAAAAGTATGCAGAAGCTTTAGCAAAAGACCCTAAAAATTTTGATGCCACTTACAGTCAAGGAGCTCTTTATTACAATAAAGCGGCAAGTATGACTGCAAAATTGAATGAATTAAGTAATGACTATTCAACTGCAGGTACCAAAAAATATAATGCAATAAAAGCAGAAATGGATGGATACTTTAAACAGGCTCTTCCGTTTTTCCTTAAAGCAGAAGAATTAAGTCCTAAAGACTTAAACACAATGGTAGCCCTTAAAGAAATTTATGCGAGAGAAGGGCAATTAGAAAAATCAGCAGAATACAAAGCAAAAATGGAAGCTGCTGGCGGTCAATAAAATGAACATCATATTCAAATAAATAAAAAAGGGATTCAAAATCATTTTGAATCCCTTTTTTTATTTACGCCATTTTTGCTTAATATTTACCAAACATTCACTTCGTGTTGGATATCAATGTAAAACTTTTTGAAAACGGCTCCTTTTATTTCTAACGATAAATTATAAATATCGCGTCCTTTACTTCCACCATAATTGACTAATACCAAAGCTTGGTCTTTATGTACTCCGTAGGTGTCGTATTTTTTTCCTTTGTAACCTAACCTTTCTATTAACCATCCTGCTGGAATTTTTACAGTTCCATCTTCTTGAGGAAAGGAAGGTACATCAGGATATGAAGCCACAAGATTGTCAAACTGGGAGGAAGAAATCACAGGATTTTTAAAAAAACTTCCTGCATTTCCCACTTTTCTAGGGTCTGGAAGTTTTGATTGTCGTATCTCAATGACTGCTTCTGATACATCTAAGATAGTCGGTTTTTCAATATTTTTTTTATTCAGAACATCTTTTATTACGCCATAATCAATGTTCAGTATATGTTTGTTTTTTTTCAATATATAGCAAACATGGGTTATAAAATATTGATCTTTTAGTTCGTTTTTGAATACACTTTCACGATATCCAAATTTACATTCATATTTAAAAAAAGATTTTCTCACACCTGTCTCGAGATGAATAGCACTAAGACTATGAAATACAGACTCTTGTTCTACACCATATGCGCCGATATTTTGCATAGGCGCAGCGCCCACACTGCCTGGAATGAGCGATAAGTTTTCTACACCACCAAGTCCATGAGAAATCGCCCAAAGAACAAAGTTGTGCCATTTCTCTCCAGCACCTACATTTACCATCACCCGATCATCATCTTCATCTACAATCTCAATACCTTTGATTTCATTTCGAAGGACATAGGCATCGATATCTTCTGTAAGTAGAATATTTGATCCTCCACCCATTATTTTCAAAGGGCTTAACTCTTCTACCAACACTTCATACAAGTCATTTTCTGAATGAATTTGTATAAATCCTTTAGCGTTCACATCTATGCCAAAAGTATTGTAGCTTTTTAGGTTTTGGTTTTGTTTGATTTGCATTTATAAAAGATTGTTCTAAATACTAAAGTTCACTTTCTGGACTTGTGATTTTTTTTAACATTGGTCTGTTAAAATCATATTGAAGCCCGATATTTAGTGTATTTGCTTCTAAATCAGGATTAAAACCATATCTCACGATACCGTGTGCAGTAAAACCACTCAATCCAAAACCATAACCAGCTTGAACTATGTAGGTCAGAAAATAGTCACGCTTTAGTCCTTTAGCTCTGAACTCATCTTTGATGCCATATAGTTCAGTTTTACTGTATTGTATACCTCCACCAATACTAAATCCCATTTTCCCTTCTCTGTCAAATGTACTTAGTCCTTTAAAATTTAATTTTCCCATAATAGGAAACGCTACAGTTCCTAGTCCTTTAGACTCACTAGAATTGACCCCTAAAAAACCAAAAACTGCTTGTGCTTCTGCTGAGAATGACATTTTTGGCCCACCAATCCAAATTTTTGGACCAACACCAAGATTCAATATGGCACTACCAGATGATCTTGATGAGTTATCACCTACTAACTTTGGGTTGACATAGCGATGATAAAGATCATTACTTGCAGTAAAACCATATCCAAACTGTCCGAAACTTTTTAATTGACTAAGCGTCAATATTAGGATTATTATTGTTTTAAGTTGCATCTGTTTATGTTGAATTATAAGATGTTTAAAATACAAAATTGTTAAACGAAACAATCAATATACAAAGTATAACCATCAAATAAGTAAATTTGTTACGTATTAAATTCAAATTGTAATCGTGCTAATGCGCTATAAGTCCCTGTTTCATTTTCAATAAGTTCTGAATGGGTACCTTTTTCTATAATCTTACCTTTATCAATAACGTAAATACAATCGACTTCTCTAATGGTAGCAAGTCTGTGGGCGATAATAATAGATGTTCTATTTTCCATTAATAAATCTAGGGCGTCTTGAACAAGTTTTTCTGATTCAGCATCTAGAGAAGATGTCGCTTCGTCTAGAATGAGTATTTTTGGATCTTTCAAGATAGCACGTGCTATGGCTATTCGTTGCCTTTGACCACCTGAGAGCTTGATACCTCGTTCACCTACAATTGTGTCTAGTCCATCAGGAAAAGAGTCTATAAATTCCCAGCTATTTGACTGTGTTGCGGCCATTATTATTTCTTCTTCAGTAGCCAAGGGTTTTCCGTAAGAAATATTTTCTCGGATAGTACCACCAAACAAAATGACTTCTTGTGGCACAATACCAATATTTTGTCTGAAAGCAGTTAAGTCTAAATCATTTATATTTTTATTATCTAAAATTATTTGACCTGATGAAGGATTGTAGAACTTTAAGAGTAATTGAACAATTGTAGATTTTCCACTTCCACTTTGGCCTACGAGTGCAATTTTTTGACCAGCTTTTATGTCAATATTGATACCTTTTAGCACTTGCATATCTTTTCGGGTAGGGTAGGCAAATTCAATTTTTTGAAAAGAAATATCTCCAACAATTTTTAATTGTGATGCTTCATTATTTTTACTTTTACTAATATCAAATTCAGACGGAGTGCCTAGAATTTCAAAAATTCTTTCCGTTGCAGCGACCGCACTAATGACTTGTGTGTAGAGTGTACCAAAACTTGCAATTGCACCACCCAACACACCAGTAAACAAAATAAACGTAAACAAATCACCGGCTTCCATTTTGTTTTCTTCTAATAGGAGTGCGCCTTGCCACAAAATATAGAAGATGCCACCAAATAATATAGTAATGATGAATGTGAAAAATAGGCCCTTCATTTTTGCTGAACTTAGTGATATCTTTACCACAGTGTCTACAGATTTACGATATCTGATGGATTCAAACCACTCATTGGCAAAAGATTTTACGATAGTAAATGACTGAAACGTTTCTTCTACGATTGTATTTGTTTTGCCTAGCTCTGTTTGACGATCCTTTGCTAATTTACGTATATATTTCCCAAAAAACATTGCCAGTAATACAATAGGTGGAAATGTCATCAACATAATTAATGAAAGGTCTGGCATCCAATATATTATCAAAATAATCCCTGTAATCATAATCACTATTTGTCTGATAAACTCAGCCAATGTGATGGAAAAAAGTGACTGAAGTTGTTCAACATCGGAAGTGATTCTGCTGGTCAATTCACCCACTCTGTGTTCTTCAAAAAAAGTGACTGGTTGAGTAAGGATTTTATCATATAGATCTTTTTTCAAATCTGCCATACCTTTCTCTGAGACAATTGCAAAGAAAACTGTCCTGAAATAGCTCAAAGTACCTTGTACTACCAACAATCCCAAAAACACCCACCCATATTCGCGTACGCTTAGTCCTAAGTTTAACTTTGTCTTCTCGCCAATTGCCTGGTTTGCCATATCTCCTGGTAATCCCATCAAGCCCATGAATATTAAACTTCCAAGCACTAAAAAGACCATTGCCGCTACAAAATATTTCATATATGGCTTGATATAACGGAATATTTGAAGCGAGTTTTTTATGGATTGTTTGCTTAGTTTGGGCTTTGCATTTTTCTCTTCCTTTAATTCTGACATTCACTAATTAATTAAGTGACAAAAATAGTGCTTTTATAAGTCATATGTAGACATTTTGAATATTAAAATTTTATATGTGACAAAATAATTTAAAAATAAATGATAAAATTAGACAACTAGAAACATGTTTTTTAGTTCTAAAGTATAATTATTGTTAATTTCATTCAATTTTAGTAAATTCTTTTTGATGTAAATACACTTCTTATATTAAAATAATGATACCTTTGCGGCGCTATTTACAGATTCTTGTGATTTGTATCATTGGTAAACATAAAAATACATTTAAATGTCAACTTATTTAACAGAAGAAAAGAAGAATGAAATCTTCGCAGAGTATGGTGGTGGAGCTGCTAATACTGGTTCAATAGAAGGTCAGATTGCCCTTTTTACATTTAGAATTAAGTCTCTTTCTGAGCACTTAAAAGACAACAAAAAAGATATGTCTTGTAAAAGAAGCATGTTGACTTTGGTAGGTAAAAGAAAAAGATTACTTAAATATCTTGCTAGTAAAGATATTCAGAAGTACAGAGACTTGATTGATAAATTAGGTATCAGAAAATAATAATTCAAAAGAGCGGTGGAAATTTTCATCGCTCTTTTTTTTTGACTTATTGTTTACTACAAATTAAAATTATTAACTATATTTGCACATCATTTAATATTGGTCACAACTAGGACATCGCCTCCCGTCTGTGTTGTTGCCACAAAAATGTTGTTTTGTTTTTGATTAATGGGTGATATTATTATCCTACAATCATATGCTTTACATCATTTTTCAAAACGTTTTAGATTCATTTATAAAATATTCAATTCATTTTTATGGGAAATATCATTCCTACTTCGACTTCATTCAGACTTCCTGACGGTAAGGAAGTGACTATTGAGACTGGCAAACTTGCCACTCAAGCACACGGCTCTGTAGTAGTTCGTGTAGAAGATACTATGATCTTGGCTACAGTAGTAGCAAGTCCTGAAGCAAAACCAGACCAGTCTTTTTTTCCATTGTCAGTAGACTATCAAGAAAGGTTTGCAGCAGCAGGAAAGATTCCTGGGAATTTTTTCAGGAGAGAAACAAGACTTTCTGATTACGAAATTTTGATATCAAGGCTTGTGGATAGAGCAGTTCGTCCATTATTCCCAGATACATTTTTAAACGAGACTCAGATCATCATCAATTTGATTTCTGCGGACTCTAAAAATATGCCTGATGCATATGCAGCACTTGCAGCTTCGGCAGCTTTGGCTGTTTCTGATATCCCTTTTGATGGACCAATATCAGAAGTGAGAGTTGCAAAAATAGGTGGGAAATACGTTGTAAACCCAGAAAGAGACCAATTAGCAACTGCTGATTTAGATCTAATTGTTGCTGCTACTATCAAAGACGTAATGATGGTAGAAGGTGAGGCAAATGAGTGCCAGGAACACGAAATCATTGAAGCAATCAAAATAGCACACGAAGCAATTATTGTTCAATGTAATGCTCAGCTACAACTTGCACAGTTAGTAGGCGAAAAAGCTACTATAAAAAGAGAAGTAATTGTTCCAGAAGTAGATGCGGAACTTAAAGAAATGATTTCAGCACTTGCTAAAGATAAAGTTTATGAAATATCTGCATCAGCTTTGGATAAACATGCGAGAAAAGATAAATTTAAGGAAGTCGGTAAATATGTCAAAGAAACCATTTTGGAGCAAAAAGGGGAAGAGTATTTGACAGAAAAAGCAATTTTGATCTCAGAATACTACGACAAACTTAAGAAAAATGTCATTAGGCAGATGGTTCTTGATTCAGGTGTTCGTCTTGATGGCAGAAAACTTGATGAAGTCAGACCTATTTGGTGTGAGGTGGATTATCTCCCTGCAGCACACGGAAGTGCGATCTTTAATAGAGGAGAAACGCAATCATTGACGTCAATGACTTTGGGTACCAAGTTGGATCAGATGTTGATAGACAATGCTTTAGATCATTACAATGAGAAATTTATTCTTCATTATAACTTCCCGGGGCTATCAGTTGGTGAAGTAAAACCCAATAGAGGTCCAGGTAGAAGAGAAGTTGGCCACGCAAATTTGGCAGGTAGATCTTTAAGGAAAGTGTTACCAAAAGAAATGCCTTATACCATTAGAATTGTATCAGATATTCTAGAGTCGAATGGTAGTTCTTCCATGGCTACAGTTTGTGCAGGTTCGTTATCGCTTATGGATGGTGGTATAAAAATTTCAGCTCCTGTATCGGGAATTGCCATGGGTATGATTGCAGAAGGTGGTAGAGTGGCTATTTTGTCTGATATTCTTGGTGATGAAGATGCACTAGGAGATATGGACTTCAAAGTAACTGGTACAACCAAAGGTATTACTGGTTGTCAAATGGATATAAAAGTAGATGGATTACCATATGAAACTTTGGAGAAAGCCCTTGCGCAAGCGAGAGAAGGAAGGCTTCATATCTTGGGAGAAATGGACAAGGTGATAAGCGCACCTAAAGATGATCTCAAACCACATGCACCAAGAATGGTTGAAATCATTATTGATAAAACATTTATCGGAGCTGTAATAGGACCTGGTGGAAAAATAATTCAAGAGCTTCAAGCCAAAACTGGAACTATAATTAATATCGAGGAAGTGGGTGATAAAGGTGTTGTTACTATTGCAAGTACAAATGCTGATGGGCTTAATGCAGCAAGAGCGGCTATTGCAAAGATTACATTCACACCGAGTGTAGGTGAAGTTTATGAAGCAGAAGTTGAATCATTGATGCCATATGGAGCTTTTGTAAAGTTCTTTGGTCAAAGCGGATTACTTCACGTATCTGAATTGTCTCATGCTAGGGTAGAAGATGTAAGTACAGTATTGAAAGTAGGAGAAAAAATCCAAGTCAAAATTATTGGAACTGATCCGAAAACTGGAAAGTTGAGATTGTCAAGAAAAGCATTATTAGATAATCCTAAGGGTAATTGATATATTGTAGAAGTTGTCCTAACCGACACATTACAAAATAGAAGTTTGAATCCCGATGATATTAATTTATTGTCGGGATTCTTTTATTTTACGCACATTCGAAATATTGAAAAGTTAGCAATGTTTCTATTAAATTACGAAATTGTAATTAATTACTCCACTTTGGTGCAAATACAAACTTCCCTATTTCGTCTAGGGCCTTTATAAAATATATCAATTGTCCTAGTATGTCTTTTTCCCATGATATCCATTACCCTATACACGCCTTCCCACCTACAATCAGAAAGTCTTATTTTTGAATGTAAAGGATATTTTTCCAACAAATCAGGCGAAATTGCAAGGAATTTTCCCTTTATTTTGGTGGTTCTATAACCGGTTGCAGTTCTTCCATTGATCTTGTATGTTAATACATCTACGGTGTCTTGTGATGTTTCTATCTCTTGGCTTTTTAGAATCATTGGGGCAAAAATAATCAAGCCCAGACACGTTATAAATTTAATGCTTTTCATATCATGTTGTAAATCTTCATTTTAGATCAATCATGCGAACAGTGTTCCTGTCACACTTGGTGGTACTTTACCAATGTGTTTATAAGCTTTTGCTGTAGCTTCTCGTCCTCTTGGTGTACGTTGTAGATAGCCTTCCATAATTAAGAACGGTTCGTGGACTTCTTCGATCGTACCTGCTTCTTCGCCTACTGCGGTAGCAATGGTACTAATTCCTACGGGTCCACCTTTGAATTTCTCAATGATAGCTGTCAAAATTCTATTATCCATTTCGTCAAGTCCACTTTCATCCACATTAAGTGCATCTAGACCAAACCGAGCTATTTCTTTATCAATGCTACCATTTCCTTTAATTTGGGCAAAATCTCTGATTCTTCTCAACAAGGCATTGGCGATACGTGGAGTACCTCTGCTTCTTCTCGCTATTTCATTGGCACCATCTTCATCGATATGGACATTTAGAATTTCTGCACTTCTGAAAATGATCTTTTTTAAGGTAGGCACATCGTAATAATCCAACAAAAACGATATACCGAATCTTGCTCGCATTGGAGCTGTCAAAAGTCCCATTCTAGTAGTAGCGCCTACCAGTGTAAATGGGTTTAAGTTGATCTGAATACTTCTTGCATTAGGTCCA
>Ga0209812_10000667_pt1 | contig 29354 bp, 26 predicted proteins | sample JI71714BDNA_FD_187502 | JGI IMG/M metagenome (GOLD analysis project Ga0209812, IMG submission 187502) | Wastewater effluent complex algal communities from Wisconsin, to seasonally profile nutrient transformation and Carbon sequestration -... | ecosystem: Engineered > WWTP > Effluent > Algae...
CGAAGTCGATTTTGTTTAACGAGCAAGCGCGCCAAGAGTTCCAACGCTTCTTTGAGCGGCAATCGACCTTTGCCTTAGGCGTTTGTAACGGTTGTCAGATGATGTCGAATCTGAAGAGCCTGATCCCAGGTGCTGAGTTATGGCCGCACTTTGTGCGTAATAAATCAGAGCGTTTTGAAGCGCGTTTTAGCTTAGTTGAAGTACAGCAAAGCCCGTCGCTATTCTTTAGCGGTATGGCGGGTTCGCGGATGCCTATCGCCGTCTCACACGGTGAAGGTCATGCTGAGTTTGCGAGTGCAGCTGCCTTTGCCGCAGCTAATAGCAGCGGTACTGTTGCCATGCGCTTTGTCGATAACTATGGTCAGATCACCGAGCAATACCCCGCGAACCCGAATGGGTCACCGGCGGGTATCACGGCGCTGACCACCACTGATGGCCGCGTTAGTATTATGATGCCGCACCCAGAGCGGGTATTCCGCACTGTGGCGAACTCATGGCATCCAGATGATTGGCAAGAAGATAGCCCATGGTTACGCATGTTCCGTAATGCGCGGGTATGGTTGGGTTAAACAATACCTCGTTATTACTTTTTGTATAAAAAATCCTGCTGCGGCAGGATTTTTATTATGCATTAGCCTAAATACTGATGTTGCGCTTGGTTACGTCCTTGTTCCTTAGCACGATACAGCAAGGTATCAGCAAGATGCATTAACTCACCTGAATTACGGTGTTTAGCAGGATAAGAGAGTGTCACCACACCGATTGATGCAGTAACAACCCCAAAGGGTGAGGTAACATGAGGGTGTGCTTGCTCAAACAATTGCTGAGGTAAATTTAATAATGTGGGTACAGCACCACGGGGATGCTGCTCTACCAAAATAAACTCTTCGCCACCAAAACGTACGACTAATAATGCCGGATCTTGCGAGAGTAAGCGTGAGATATGCACTAACACTAAATCACCGTCTAAATGTCCATAGTGATCGTTGTAGCGTTTAAAAAAATCAATATCCAATAAACCTAGCGATAACTGCTGATCAGGTGTTAGCGCCTTGAGTTTTTCTTGTAATCGTTGTTCGAAGCTACGGCGATTTAACAAACCGGTTAATTGATCCGTTTCCGCTTTTTCAGTCTCTAAACGTACTGCTTTAAATTGGCTGCGTAATAAAATATCTAGCTGTCGCTGCCAACTAAAACAGAGCAGGATCGTGATGGCAAGGTAAAATAGCGTCCAGCCAGTATCCGTTTGAGTACAGTATTTTAAAAAAGCCAAACTGGCATATAACAATAGCCACAACAAGATTTTTTGCTGAACATTAAAAATAGGAATAGCGGTTAGCGCAATAGCAACGACCATAGCACCGCCTTCGCCTAATTGGCCAAAGTATTGAGCGGCAGCATACGAGGTAACCGTTAATAGCAGGATGACGATGGCGCATACCAGTAACCACCCTTGTAGATAACTGTCCGCGTTTAAACGCCGCGTAAAGGGCAGGTAACTTAGTAAAATAACCACAATAGCAAGTCGAGTGAGGTTATTTAGACTAAACCAATTATCGCCCAGTAGCATATCAGAGAAATTAAAAACAAGTAGCAAAGCAACACATACCCAGACCAGACGCTGCATGGTATGTCGGGTGCTCTCGACAATATAGTGTCTAAATGCCTGCTCACTGGCAGGATCTAAATAAGATAAAGAAGGAAAAAAGCGCTTAATAAATGCCATTAAATGCCAATAAATTTAAACATATGAGTATTTTTTTAAGCATAGCAGCTTAGTGCAACATAGTGAGCCATCTTTAGCCGCTATTTTTTGGTAAGTACGTGCCTAATAGCGCGTTTCCATGCTTAAGAACTGTTTAAGCTATCTCATTTATTTACATTAACCCTTTTAAAAAAGCGACGACACTGCGTCCTAAAGCACTTAATGCGTATCCCCCCTCTAGCATGGCAACAATACGTCCTTGGCAATGTTTATCAGCAAGTTGCTTTAGTTCACTGGCAATCCAGTTGTAGTCATCTTCACGCAACATAAAATGCGCCATCTCATCTTCGGCATGGCCATCAAAGCCCGCTGAAACAAGGATAAGTTGCGGTGCAAAGTGGTCTAATGCCGGCAGCCAATGTTGCTGCACTTGTTCGCGCCAAGCGGCGCCTTTGCAACCTCCCGCTAAGGGCAAATTAATAATATGTTCGTTCGAGCTGTCTGCGCCAGTGTAGGGGTATAGCGGGTGTTCAAACGAGGAGCAAAACAACACCCGCGGTTCATGTTTAAAAATATCTTCAGTGCCATTGCCGTGATGGACATCAAAATCCACAATAGCGATACGCGTTAAGCCATAGTGATTTAAGGCGTGTTCGGCTGCTACGGCGATATTGTTAATGAGGCAAAAGCCCATGGCTTGATCGCGAGTGGCATGATGGCCAGGCGGTCGAATAGCACAAAACGCTTGTTGATTTGCAGCAGACATCACCTTCGCCACCGCATTAATGCCACTGCCTGCCGCGTGTAAGGCCGCGGTTAAACTTTTCGGGCTCATAACGGTATCGGGATCTAACCAGATGTGCCCTGTCGAGGGGGCTTTTGCAAATAACTCATCTATATAGCGTTTGCCATGCGCTAAATATAAATCTTCTCGGCTGGCGGGGCTGGCATCGAGCTGCATGACGACGTATTCCATTCCCGAGCGAATAAGCTGATCATTGATGGCTGACAAACGCTCAGGACATTCTGGGTGATCAACACCATTGTCATGATAATAACAACTCGGGTGGCTAAAAAGGGTAATAGACATTAGCTGTCTCCTGGTACAGGTAACTCTAATTTTAAAAACGCTTCAGAAGGATCGTCACTTTTTAAACGTACAAAACCGGCATGTTCGAATACTTTTAGCATCGGTTTATTTTCAGCCCGGACATAGGCTTGCATTGAGGCTAAGCCACGGCTTTTGGCCACATCGATCATTTCGGCCAGCAAGCGTTTTGCCATACCTTTACCCTGAAATTTCTCTCGTGTGACAAAGGCCACTTCGCAGCTATTTTGGCTCTCAATGAGGTAATAACGTCCTACTGCCTGAATCTCTACTACGGAGCCTTTTTGCTTTACGATACACAGCGCTAAGTCCTTAGATTGATCAACGCTGACCAGCGTACAAGACTTTTCTCGGCTCATTTGCGTTGGCACAGAGTTATAGCGCATCTGCAAGGTTTCTTTGGTGTGTGAGTAAAAAAATTCTTGCAATCGCCGTTCGTCAGACGGGTTTAACGGCCTCAGATCAAAGCTATCGTTGCCGACCTTTAATTCTTTAAACCCCACAGGCCCAAGCTCAGGGACTTCAACCGGTGTTTGCACCTGATAATGGGGTACCCAATAGTGTTTTCGTACCTCAGCCAGCAATTGATTACGAAACTTAGGATGCGCGACACGGATCAATTCTAATGCCCGTTCGCGAATGCTTTTCCCCCGCAAGGAGGCAACACCAAACTCGGTAACCACATAATGCACATGGGCGCGGGTGGTAACAACGCCGGCACCTTCCCGAATATGGGGCACAATACGGGAAATGGTACCGTTTTTCGCCGTTGAGGGGAGGGCGATAATGGGTTTGCCGCCATTACTCATGGAAGCGCCACGGCTAAAATCTACTTGGCCTCCCACACCGCTATAAAACTGATGCCCGATGGAATCTGACACTACTTGCCCGGTTAAATCGACTTCAATGGCGCTGTTAATAGAAACCATACGTTCATTACGCGCAATATTGGCAGGCGAATTGACATATTCACTGGGATAAAAGCCAATATGCGGGTTTTGATGCACAAAATCGTAGAGGGGTTTAGTGCCAATACAAAAACTGGTCACGCTTTTTCCAGGGTGAAAGGTTTTACGTCGGTTATTAATTACGCCTTTTTTAATCAGATCGAGTACCCCATCGGTTAGCAGTTCTGTGTGCAACCCCAGATCTTTATGATTGCTTAAATAGCGAGTGACCGCCGCACAAATTTTACCTACCCCCACTTGGATCGTCGCGCCATCTTCAATTAAGAGTGAGACATACTGACCAATCCGTTCGGTACGGGCATCCAGCTCTGGCGGATTCACCTCAGGTAACGCCTGGTCAGCATAAAAAAAGGCGTCAATGTCGTCTTTATGGATAAAAGATTGGCCATACGTGACTGGCATAGAGGGATTAATCTGCGCAATAACGATTTTTGCTGCGCGAGCCGCTGCAGAAATGACATCGACCGAGACGCCTAGCGAGTGATAACCATGTTCATCGGCAGGGCTCACCATGATCAGTGCAGCATCTAGCGGTAATACACCATCGGTAAAAAGCGCAGGGATATCGGTCATAAAACAAGGCGTATAATCGGCGCGACCTTCTGCTACGGCGTCTCGAATAGTATTTCCGCCGATAAAAAAGGTATTCACTTTAAATAAGTGCTGAAATTCGGGGCGTGCCCATTTGTTGTCAGATAAGGTAACGAGCTGCACAATTTCGATATCATGCAAACTTTTAGCGTTGGCAATAAGATCATCAATTAATTTGGTGGGCACACTGGCATGGGAGCCGATAAAAATGCGGTTACCGGATTTAAGTAATTGTTGCCAGTTCAATTTAGTAATAGGGCTTGGCATAGCAGCTCCACTGAATTTGGGGATAGCAAGCGTATCGTACTGTTACCTTACGCCTGAAGGTGTACCCGAGCAAATACCCCAGCCGTTATGTTCAGCATCTAACGTAAAGTATAAACACTGTAATGCACAAATATCTATGAGAACAGCCCCGACTTTGGTCGGGGCTGTTTGGTATTGCGGGAAGCAAGGTATAGCCGTTTTAGATAAGTAACATTTACAGTGTCCAGCGCAGGCCAATCATGGCCACCAAGGGATCAATATTCACATCGACGCTTTGCACCGTGTTGCCGTTTACCCGGACATGCGCTGTTGTATCAATGTCAATTTTGCTCAGCATAAAATGAATACCTAGGTTGTCGGAAAGTTTGACATTCATTCCCGCTTGCACAGCGATCCCCCAGGAATTTTTTAGTTTGATCGTTACTGGATCATTTGCACCTGCAGCGCCCAACGCCACTAAGGTAGAAACCAATTGCTCATCGGCTTCAGTGTTAAAGAAGTTGGTATAGTTAATACCTAAACCCACGAACGGCTGAATAGTGCTGTTACCTAAGTCAAAATAATATTGGCCTAATAAGGTAGGGGGTAAATGTTTTGTTTTGCCAATGTTTAAGCCATCGATAGCACCATCACCAGTTATCTTGTGGGTGAAAGGTGTAGCAGCAATTAATTGTACCCCCCAATTTCTATCCAGCGTGTAATCGAAAGTTAAGCCGATCTGGGTATTGTTATTTACCTTAACCCCCGTGGAGCCTGAAGGTAAGCCCGCCACAGTCTCGACAACGTTTAAGTTGCTACTGCTATCGCTAGGCATAACGCTAATCGCTCCGACGTTCACAGACACATCGGCTTGAGCCGATGTTGCCAATAACCCCATACTCAACGAGATAACCGATAATAATATTTTCATTTTTAGCCCCTTTAAGAAATTACGCCTATTGTGCGCGTACAGCACAAGCGTTCTTTGGGCTGGATCAAAAAAGCCCACAGTGCAGTGGGCTTTTGGGCGTAAAAATTGTTTTATATCAATAAAGTTGCGTTAAATGTAAATAGGTTAAAACTGTTCTATCCGTTGTGGGCGCTCAATGCGTGAGGGACGGCTCACGTCTTGCCGCTGTATCTGCGGTTCCTGTTGTGGACGACTTATTTGTTGTGCACGAGATTGCACCGGTTGTTGACTACTCGGTTGGATCCGTTGATCACGTTGCGGTCGTTGCAGAGATTGCGCACCCGATTCAGGTTGTGGGCGACTTATTTGTAATGACCGTTGCTCACTTTGCGGCTGTGTTATTGGCTGTGGCCGCTGTTCAGTTTCAGTACGCTGAGACAGTTGTCGCCGTTGTTCATATTGTGGCCGATTTGATTGTGGCGAGCGCTGCTGCATGCGTTGTGGTGACTGTGCATTAGGCTCCGGTATCGTTATCGGCTGGGTCTGTTGTTCACGTTCAATTTGTTGTTGTGCTTGGCGTTCACGCCGTTCAATACGTCGGCTGACAAAGGACGTCTCGCTAACCGGTGTCGCGGTTGGGCTCGTTTGGTTAGCACGATTTTCAGCACGTTGTCTTTGTGCCTGTTGCCGTTGGCTAAATTGCGCTTCACGTTGCTGACGTTGCATGTCACGATCTTGTTGCTGCGATGCTCGATCCAAACGCTGTGATTCACGTTGCTGGCGCTGCGCATAGGCATCACGTTCATCACGACGTTGTGGGTTTTGTCTCAAACGACTGTCGGCCGGCACTAAACGATTATCTGTGCGTAATTCATTGGCACGCTCTTCTGCATACTGCCGATCTCGATGTGTTCTGTTACGATCTTGTTGTACATGACGACGATACTCTGGACGGCTGTCATAAAAGTCGTGGCGATCGCGCAGTTCGCGGTGTTGGTAATGCACGCCACGGCGATGGTAATTATCGTGTTGCCAGCGTGAGGCATGATGGAAATGCTGCCGTTTTGGGTAGTAACGGGGTGGCGTGTAATGGTAATGATGATGAACAACCACATGGCGACGCTGCCAATCGAAAATACTAAAGTAGAACGATGGGCGGATATTAAAACCGGATCCCCAATAAAAAGTCACATTATTACGATAACCTACGGGTTCGTACCAATGCACAGGTGGATAGCTTGGCCACCACCAATTACCATACACCACACGCGTGTCATAGTAAGGTACATAAATCACTTCTCGCCGAGCAGGCTCGATAACAATAATTTCCCGCTCTCGCTCAACAACAACATGTTCCATTTTATTCAATGAACCTTGGGCATAAGCGCGTTGCCGTAAACGCTGAATACTGGCGAGTAAAGCGGGCTCGTCGCTGATAAAGGCTTCACCCAGTTGCTGAGTCCAGATGAGATCATCGTTTAATCTTTGCAGCAGTTGAGGAAAGGCGACTAGGGCTTGTACACTGGGATCCCAATCCTGATCACTGGCTGCTGCTACAGCGGCTTCACCTGATAGTCCGGGATTTTGTTCTAACCAGCGTGCGGCTTGCACGACCTCAAGAGGGTAGGTTGCCGCAATCAGTACATGGGTTAATACACTGTCAGGATATAACGCGATAGGCGCAAGCATTTGATCGAGTTCAGCCGCTTGCGTGTTTGCCGCGGTGGTTTGCTGTGGTTTTGCCGATGAGCAACCGCTGAGTAACAACAACAGTGTTATCAGGAATAGTTGCGGTAAAGCACGAAAGACTTGCATAACCCCCTCCTTACCGACAATGTTAAAAACAATGCCGTGTCATATATAGTGAATAAACACTATCGAATACACACTATATAGAGGGCTGTGGCTGAATAACAGCTGAACTTTGCTTAAGGTTTACACGATCTTGACATTTGTCAGGTACAGCTACTCCAAATACCTGGCCCTTTTGTGCGCTTTTATTTGCTGGGTATCAACCAAGACCAGTCCATCAATACAATCGGCAAAGTCGGGATCGGTACCAAAGGCTAAAAATTTAACGCCTCCGGGTTCACATAATTCACTATATTGCTTATACAAGGTTGGAATACTTAAGCCCATATTGGCCAGTAAATGCTTTAATTGCACAAAGTCTTCAGCGTAATGTGTGCCGCTAAAATGTCCCTGTAAGGTCTGTATTATCGATTGTGGCAGCTGATAAGGGCTATTTGACGTCGCTGTATGTTGATCATCATGAAAATAGAGCGAATAAAAATAGACCATTAAATCGCGCGCGGCTTTAGGATAACTATTTGATAAACTTACTCCCCCAAATAAATAGCGCAGTTGCGGATTTTGGCGTAAATAGGCACCAATGCCATACCATAAATACTCTAAGCTTCGCTTACCCCAGTAGCGAGGTTGTACAAAACTGCGCCCTAGCTCAAGCCCTTGCGCTAAATAGGGTTGCATTTTGTCGCTGAACTGAAAAAGTGATGCGGTGTAAAGCCCTGATTGGCCATGCTCGGCTAAGGTTTTTGCTGTGTTGGCAAAACGATAGGCCCCGACAATTTCTAAATCTTCTTTGTCCCACAAAATTAGGTGTTGGTAATGGCTATCAAACCGATCAATATCGCGGCGTAAACCAGTACCTTCGCCAACGGCGCGAAAGGCGAGTTCGCGCAAACGGCCAATTTCACGCAAAATGGGAGAACTTTGTTGGTGCTGATACAAATAAATTAATTTGCCATCACCGGTTTCGCCGAGTAATTGGCAGCTTTCAATGGCTTTTTTTAATACTTTACGCTCTTCAGGATGGGCAATCGCACTTTGTGTTTTAAATAATGCCGGTTTGTCTTTTGCCAAACGATACAGGTGTTTTTTGAATAATTTGACTTTTGCGGGGAGCTCCAAAGACAGATTTGTAAAGCTATCGCAGGGGATTTGCTCGCCAATGCGCATGCTGATGGTTTTTTGTTTTTGTTTAAACATTTCTTTAACCAGCAAGATGCTGGAAAGTGGCTTATACAGCATGGACGCACTGTAAAATAGTAACGAGTTACGGCCATCAATGTGTATCGGTAAAATAGGGGCATTGGCTTGCGTTGCAAAACGCAAAAAACCGCTGTGCCATTTACCATCACGAATACCATTGGGTTTTAAGCGTGATACCTCGCCTGCGGGAAATAAGATAAGGGCACCTTCATTCGCCAAGTGCTGCAAGATCGCATCGAGGCGGCGGCGCTCGGTACCACCCTGCATGTTATTGACGGGTAATAATAGGTTATGTAAGGGACTAATGGCCATTAGCAGTTGGTTCGCCAATACTTTTACATCGGGTCGAATATCACTGACTAATTTGAGTAGGGCTAAGCCATCTAAAGAGCCGATAGGATGATTAGCAATAATAATAACCCGGCCTGAAGCGGGGATACGTTCTAATTCATTGTCACGTACCGCATAGCTGAAGTTAAAGTAATCCAGCACTTGCTCAACAAATTCTAACCCTTGCAGATGTGGGTAGCGTGCAGTAAACGTTTGAAATTCTTGTTCATGTAGTAAATAGCGTAAAACCCCTTTTACGGGACCGTATAACCATGGCTTGTCTGACACTGTTGGTAATTGCTGCTGAATCATGTGTTCGACATTTAACATAAGAAAATTCCCCTGCACGTGTGCTTGTGCCAAGGCTAATGGCCAAGTATGACAATGCGGTGGCGCTTTTATGGCTTTTTTTTGAATCTGTACGACAGGGGATAATAGTGCTTGGCGATTCCTGTGGTGTCGGTAACAATAGTAAACTCGATCAACTCTGCAGATTTAAAGGAGCTCAGGTGGCCATAGCGTTAATTATTCCCGATAGAAAGTTGGACGATCTGCACTTACGGTTACAACAGGCGTTGCCCGACACTCGGATTGAAATATGGCCGCATTTAACCGCGCCTGAGGACATTACGTTTGCAGTGCTCTGGAAGCAACCGCCACACGTCGTAGCGGCCTTGCCTCATTTAACCGCGCTGCAAAGTTTTGGTGCTGGCGTGGACGGTATTTTAGCAGATGACACCCTGCCGACGTTGCCGTTAGCGCGTATTGTTGATCCGGCCTTAACCGCAGCGATGTTGCAGTATCTTTCCGGCATAGAGAGCTATTATCGCTTGCGTCTTGATCGCTTTACCCGTCAACAACAGCAACAACACTGGCAACCGAAAAGCCCTCGACGGCTAACCACGTGTTGTGTGTTAGGGTTAGGTGAGCTGGGTACTGCCGCGGCGGTATATTTTCAGCAATTAGGCTATCAGGTTACTGGCTGGGCGAGAACAGCAAAAAATGTCCCTCATGTGCAGTGCTATGCGGGAGAGGATGAGTTACCCGCAGCCTTAGCCAATGCAGATATCGTGATCTGTTTACTGCCGCTAACGCCGACGACAGATAACCTAATCAATGCCAAGGTCTTTGCGATGATGAAGCCGGGTGTGATTTTCATTAATGTCGCACGTGGTGCCATTGTCGACGATGCTGCCTTATTGGCTGCGTTAGACAGTGGGCAGGTGCAAGCAGCGTGTTTAGATGTTTTTCGGCAAGAGCCTCTCCCCCCTGAACATCGGTTCTGGTCGCATCCTGCAATTTTTATTACGCCACATATCTCAGCCGTGACGCAAGTTGCCACTGTTGTCGCACAGATTGCTGAGAATTATCGACGAAGTCAGCTTGGTTTGCCGTTGTGTAATCAAGTTGATCTGGTGCGGGGCTATTAAAAACGCGCGGCGACAGTATCGGCAAACATCGGGGTATTAACCCTGCAAGCGGGGGAGTCGTTTGTTACTAGTTACAACTGGTTAAAAATACAGCTATTGTAACTTAGCATTATCTTTATTACACTGATTTGGCTGATTATCTTAGAGGGTAATGAGTGTTTTATAACAATAATAAAGTGGGTGAAGGAATATTTATGAGTAAAGCGTCCAATCGTGGTTTTGGCTTTACCACACTGGCCATTGCCGTTTTGGTTATGGCGTTATCAGCGTTTTTTACCAAGGCTGAAGCAATAGCGTGGTTGCTGTAAGTACTGAAACTATAGGTAATAATAAACTATAGAAAGTACAAAAAGCCTCGTGCTATTTCTACTAAATAAAGGGCTGTAATAGCCCTTTATTTTTTGGTGTGCCGCTCCCGGTTCTCTCGTTTTTGTTCGGCATTCTTTTGCAGTAACACATAGGTAGCATTATAGCTGCCATGCTGGCGCTGGGCGGTATGAGCGGCTAATACCTCACTAAAACTGGGTAACCATTTAAACACGTAACTGCGTAAAATGGCGGGATGCGGTTTGCTATTACGCCCCATGCCATGTTGAATCAGTAAGGTTCTTACACCGCGTTGATGACAATCAGTAATGAACTGTTGCAATTGACTGCGCGCTTCTTGCAAGGTTTTACCTAGGAGATTGAGTGTGGCATCACACTGATATTTACCTAGCCGTAAATTTCGATAGACCCCTTGTTGGACGCCATCTTTGCAGTAGGCGAACACATCGTCAGGCTTAACCAAATCAACGTATTCCATGCTTAGATAGTGCGCGTCGTACTCCATCTCTAGCTCTGCTGCTTTACGTCTGGCTTGTTGCGCTAAGCTTGGGCTAAATTCGCCACCTTGCAACAATACTGCATCTTGCGATAAAGGTGTTACATCAGCTATTTCTTGTAAAAACAGCTCAAAATCGTCATGTTGCATGCCATACTCCAAGAGGTACTACTAGCCCAGGGCGTTACCTAGTATACCTTGCGACAAGCGTTGGCAAAAGTCACTTATTCGATTTGCGTGCTTAGCTTTACCGCAACGTCGGGTTGATGTGCCGCACGCTGCGCTTTTCTGCGGGCGCTAGCAAAGCGCAACAAGTAATACGCATTGATCAACAAAACTAACAGGTTAGAAATGACCCCTTGTGGGATGGCAATATGGCTGTAGTAAACAAATAACAAGCTACAACCTATTAATGTAGCTAATCTTAACCAAAATACATCTTTAATAAAAAAGGCGCCAATACAGATGGTTAAACCAACCCAGCTAATAATGTCGTAGATCAGATTTTCCATGCTAAAGCTCCAAAGGCGCGGTGTTTAATTGCGCGCATTATGAGCAGTGTAGAGCCTTTACTCAACTGAGTAATATTACTGATTTCAGATTAGAATTTTTAATGGATGCAAGAATGCTGTCATTTCGCGCGCCCTGCCACAATAAACCTGTCTTAACAGGGCGCGTTGCTCATTTACTCTAGTGTTATCGTATCGTTACTGACGAAGATTTACTTGGCTATTGGCAATTTCCCGCGTCATAATTAACCATGCCTCGAGATTTTGACGTAATGCTGCAGGATCAATTTTATCCAACGTATCGTTAGGGGTGTGGTGATAATCAAAGTAATCAGTACCATCTTGCATTAGGCTTGCGACAGGAACGCCCTGTGCTTTTAATATGGAGACATCAGGCCCGCCTGAGGCGGTATTGGGTCCCATGGCAATGCCCAAAGGGGCTAATTTCTTTTGTAATTCGCGGGCGAAGGTTAATGCTTGTTCTCCCATGCCGGTATCAAAGCGCCAAATACGTCCAGCGCCAAAATCAGATTCTGAGGCAAAAACGTGGTTTGCTAACTGTTGATGATGCTTCGCAGCATAAGCTCTAGCACCAATTAATCCGCCTTCTTCATTGCCAAACAATACCACCCGAATTGTCCGTTCTGGTTTTTCTTGTTTTAAGAGGGCTGCGGTTGCCATCACTAATCCTACACCCGCGCCATCATCTAGCGCGCCTGTGCCCTCATCCCATGAATCAAGGTGAGCGCTAATCAATACGATTTCGTCGGGTCGTTTGCTGCCGGTAATCTCAGCAATAACATTATGACTGGTCACGGTGCCGGGTAAATTATTGTTCATTTGCAAACTCAGCGTGAGTTCAGGATTAATAACGAGCATTTTACTGAGTTGTTGGGCATCGGGAACCGAAATGGCTGCCGCGGGGATCCGGGGTATACCGTCTTCGTAGCGCATTTGGCCAGTATGCGCAAAACGATTATTGCTGCTGCCTACCGAGCGAATAATGATAGCTTTTGCGCCAAGTTTTGCCGCCTCAACGGCCCCACGTGCCCGGCCGCCGACGACTTGCCCATAAAATCCCCCGCGGATATCCCGCTCCAGTGCATGATTAATAAACACAATACGATCTTGCACATCGACTTTATTGGCTTGGGTCAGCTCCTCTAAGGTATTAAACATCACCACTTGGCTGCTGATCCCATCAAACGGCGTACCCACTGAGCCGCCTAAGGCCGTGACCACGAGCGATTGATTAAAAGGCGCGGCGACAGTAAGTTTCGCTGCGCCTCGCTCCCAGTACAGCATGTCAAACGGTTCTCGCCAAACTTTATCAAAACCTAACTGGTGTAAGCGTTGCTCAGCCCATAAAACAGAGCGCATATCGGCTTCTGTTCCCGCCAGTCTGGGACCGACTTCAACAGTTAATGATTCCACCAATTCATACGCTAAATCTTTGTCGAGTTTTAACGTCTCAGCCTGCACATTCAGGCTAAAAGCTGCTAGTATAAATGTTAACCCTAATCTCATCGTTTTCTTGCGCCTTAATAAGTGCCCGAAATAGGGCGTGTAAGAAAGAATCTAACATGTTTAGCAGCGATACCCAACTGGATTAACGTGTTTATGGCACGTATAGATATAGCAACATTTACCCCGTTAACGCCCTGGCAATTGCATATCGCCAGAACGCCAACAAGGAGCCGCTTCAAGGATGCAAGCAGATCAGCAAGTCTCATTACTGCCGAATACTCCCAATTTACCCCTCAGTGCACTGGTTGTAGATGATACACCCGCCATAAGATTGTATCTGAAACGCATTTTACAAGAATTAGGCATCAGCCAAGTCTTTGAAGCCGCCGATGGCGTGAGTGCTGAAGCGATTTATCTTCAGCATCAACCACAGTTTGTTTTTTTAGACATTCAGCTGCCAGACATAAATGGTAAGGTACTGTTAGAACGATTCCGGCTTTTTGAGCAAACATCGCATATTTTTATGATTTCAGCGTATTCCAGTGTGGATAACTTGAAAGCAGCGGTTGCCGGTGGCGCCCAGGCGTTTGTGGTAAAGCCTTTTACAGCAGAACGGATCTCTAACCTGGTGCAACCTTTATTGTGAATGAGGGTCATAGCGGACTGGACATTATCTTATGGTGATGGTGCCAGAGTATTTTCAGTTAAGTTAAGCGGTGTACAATATGAATTTAGAAGATATGCTGAAAAATTCAGCAGAGGCCGTAAAATTACTCAAAGCGGTTTCTAATGAGCGCAGATTAATTATTTTATGCCATCTGCTTGAAGGTGAAATGTCGGTAGGTGAGATTAATGAAAAGCTAGATTTAAGTCAGTCGGCTTTATCACAGCATCTTGCCTTGTTACGGCGGCACAAGTTGGTAAAAACACGTAAAGAGGCCCAAACAGTGTTTTATACCTTAAACAGTGCCGAGGCGGAATCGTTAATTGCCTTGTTACATAAATTGTATTGCCAAAAATAAGTTATTGGTTCGTTAGCCGGTAGCAGGTATTTGTCTGCAAGAGTAGGGTAGCGTGATACCACGCGGTTATCGCTGCCTTTTAATCACCCGTATTAAGCATAGCGTCCAATGTTGGCCCAATAAATGGGCACAAACAAAAAAGCCAGCGTAAGCTGGCTTTTTTGTTTGTTGCTGTCAATTAAGCTGTTTTTAACGCTTTTACATGGGCGTTTAAACGTGCTTTATGACGAGCTGCTTTGTTCTTATGGATCAGACCTTTGGCCGCCATACGATCAATAACAGGTACCATTTTGTTGAACGCTTCCTGAGAAGCTACTGCGTCAGCAGTTAATACTGCTGCGTAGGTTTTCTTGATGAAAGTACGCATCATAGAACGTTGACTGGCGTTTTGCTGACGACGTTTTTCTGATTGTATTGCGCGCTTCTTAGCAGACTTAATGTTAGCCAAGGTAACACTCCTAAAAACTAAAACCGGACTCTTTAAAGGCCGCATAATATGCCTATTTACTGTGCCATTGTCAAATGCTTTCCGCGAAAAGGCGAGGAATTAAATTAGGTATACTACTGGCTATTCGTTGGCTTAACGGGTGAAAATAGCGGAGTAACCTTTTAAGGAGCTTGGTGTGTCAGGAAAATTATTAAAATCGGGCTTAATCGTCAGCTTTATGACGCTGCTATCCAGAATAATGGGGTTAGTGCGTGATGTGGTGGTGGCGAATTTTGTGGGGGCGGGGGCTGCGGCAGATGTGTTCTTTTTCGCTAACCGGATACCCAATTTTTTACGTCGTTTATTTGCAGAGGGCGCCTTTTCACAAGCTTTTGTGCCGGTATTAAGCGAAGTAAAAGCCAAGCATGGCGACGATGCAGTACGAGAATTAATTGCTAAGGTGGCGGGCACCTTAGGCGTGATAGTAACGTTAGTGACCGTATTTGCCGTGATTGCCTCTCCGCTCATTGCACTGTTATTTGGTATGGGCTGGTTTATTGAATGGCTGAACGATGGCCCCGATGCGCATAAGTTTGAGATGGCGAGTGTGATGTTGAAAATCACCTTCCCGTATTTATGGTTTATTTCACTGGTGGCGTTTAGTGGCGCTATTTTAAATACCTATAACAAATTTGCGGTCGCCGCCTTTACGCCGGTATTTTTAAATATTGCCATTATTGCTAGCGCTGTGTATTTGGCTCCCACGTTGCAAGAACCGTCTTTAGCCCTTGCTTGGGGGGTATTTATAGGAGGAGCAGTGCAATTGCTTTTTCAATTGCCTTTTTTAGCCAAGGCTGGATTTTTAGTGATGCCGCGTTGGAGCTGGCGCGATGAGAATGTGACTAAAATTAGGACATTAATGTTACCGGCGTTGTTTGGTGTATCGGTAAGTCAAATTAATTTATTGTTAGATACCGTAATTGCTTCATTTTTAGTCACCGGTGCGGTGAGTTGGTTGTATTATTCGGATCGTTTAATTGAGTTTCCTCTGGGTTTATTTGGTATCGCTATTGCTACGGTAATCTTACCGAATTTATCGCGCCATCATGCCAGTGCCGACGCGAACAAGTTTGCCGCGACGATAGACTGGGCGTTACGTTTTGTTGCCATGTTTGGCTTGCCGGCGATGTTAGCCTTGATGGTGTTGGCACAGCCGATCATTACCGTACTGTTTATGCGTGGAGAATTTACGCCACATGATGTTTTGATGGTCTCGTACAGTTTAATTGCTTATGCTTGCGGTTTGTTAAGTTACATGCTGATTAAAGTCTTAGCACCCGGTTTTTACGCTCGGCAAGATATCAAAACGCCCGTTCGCATTGGGATTATTGCGATGGTTGCCAATATGGTGATGAATTTATTGCTTGCCCCTTTTATGAGTTACGTGGGGTTAGCATTAGCTACAGCATTGTCTGCTAGCTTAAATGCCTATTTGTTATATCGTGGTTTGCGGTTAAGCGGGGTATACCAATTAAGTCGTCGTAGTATCGTATTTTTACTTAAGTTTGCCTTAGCAAGTTCGCTTATGGCTGCCGCGTTGTACTATTTTAGTCCTGCGCTGTCGGTTTGGACAGCGCTTACGCTCGGTCAGCAAATGCTAAAATTAAGCCTATTATGTGGCGGTGCTGTAGTGGGGTATTTTGTGTTGCTATTGTTGTTAGGGATAAGGCTTGCGGATTTTAAAGCAAAAACTGTTGCTGAAAGCCAAGGGTGAACGGGGTATAATGTGGGGTTTATAAACAGTGGTAGGCAAAGTGTAAGGCAGGCATGGAGTTAATTCGCGGTATCCATAACATCGTTCCTCGGCATCAAGGCTGTGTGTTAACTATTGGTAATTTTGATGGCGTGCATTTAGGGCATCAAGCCGTATTAGCGCAAGTTAAGCAATTAGCGCAGGCAAAAAACTTACCTACTTGTGTCATGGTGTTTGAACCACAGCCCCTTGAACTGTTTATGGGCAATGCCGCGCCAGCCAGAATTAGCCGTTTTCGCGAAAAGTATCAAGCTTTAGCGGCGCTGGGCATTGATCGGTTGCTGTGTGTAGGGTTTAATCGTGCTTTTGCGGGGCAAGCTCCCGAGCAGTTTATTCAAGATTTGCTGCTGGATAAATTGGGGGTTAAACATTTGATCGTAGGCGATGACTTTCAATTTGGTAAAAACCGCAGCGGTGATTTTGCCTTGTTAGACCAGGCTGCTCAGCATTTTGGATTTGGTTTAAATAGCACCTCGAGTTTGAAATTGGGCGAGCAGCGTGTGAGCAGTACATTGATTCGTCAAGCGTTGGAACAGGATCAACTGCCTTTGGCACAAAGCATGTTAGGGCGGCCTTTTACTTTAACGGGCCGGGTGCGGCACGGTCGTAAATTGGGGCGTGATTTAGGATTTCCGACAGCAAATGTGTGGTTATACCGGCGCAAATTGCCTGTTTCTGGTGTGTATGCCATCAGTGCCCGTACCTGTTATGGCGAGTTTTCAGGCGTAGCCAATATTGGTAACCGCCCAACTGTGCAAGGTGTGCGTGAGCAGCTAGAAGCACATTTATTTGATTTTAATCAAGATTTATATGGTACTCAGATTGAGGTTGTGCTGCGGCATAAACTCAGAGCAGAGCAACGCTTTGCCAGTCTGGATGCGTTAAAACAGCAGATTGCTGCGGATGCCGCAGCTGCTAAGCAGTATTTTAGTCAACAGCTTATGCTGTTGGACGCACTCACTTAATGGAACCGAACCGGATGAGCGATTACAAGCATACTTTGAATTTACCTGAAACCGCCTTTGCCATGCGTGCCAATCTGGCACAGCGCGAGCCACAAATGCTAAAAGCGTGGACTGACGCCGATTTATATGGCCAGATCCGTGCGGCTAAGAAAGGTAAAAAAACATTTATTTTGCACGACGGCCCTCCTTACGCTAACGGTAATATTCACATTGGCCACGCCGTAAATAAAATCTTAAAAGATATTATTGTAAAGGCAAAAACCTTATCAGACTTTGACGCCCCCTATGTGCCGGGGTGGGATTGTCACGGTTTACCTATCGAATTGGTTGTAGAAAAAAAATATGGCAAACCCGGTGTTAAATTAACACCGGCCGAGTTTCGGCAAAAATGCCGTGATTATGCTTTAACGCAAATTGATGCGCAGCGTACCGATTTTATTCGCCTTGGCGTCCTCGGTGACTGGGATAAACCTTATCGCACGATGGATTTTGATACTGAAGCCAATATTATTCGCAGCTTAGGAAAGATCATCGGTAACGGACACTTATTGCAAGGCTTTAAGCCGGTGCATTGGTGTACTGACTGTGGCTCAGCGTTAGCGGAAGCTGAAGTAGAATATCAAGATAAGATATCGCCTGCGATTGATGTCAGATTTGCTGTCGTTGACGCTTCAGTGGCAGATAAGTTTGATCATCCGGCAGATCACAGTGGTCAAGGGCCTATTTCGGTAGTGATTTGGACCACAACGCCTTGGACGATTCCGGCTAACCGTGCGGTTGCGCTTAATGCCGCTATTAGTTACAGCTTAGTGCAAGTAGAACAAGGCCCAAATGGTGCTGAGCGTTTAATTATTGCCACAGATCTGGTCAAAGATGTCATGGCACGCGCCAATATTGAGCATTACCATGCCTTAGGATTTTGTTTGGGCGCGGCCTTAGATTTAGTGCAATTACGGCATCCGCTTTATGACTACACGGTGCCCGTTGTGTTGGGTGATCATGTGACCACTGATTCAGGCACCGGTTGTGTGCATACCGCACCCGGTCATGGTCAGGAAGACTTTGTCGTCGGGCAGAAATATGGTTTAGAAGTAGCTAACCCAGTAGGGGCCAATGGCGTTTATTTACCCGATACGCCTTTATTTGCTGGTCAGCATGTGTTTAAAGCCAACGATACTGTGGTTGAGGCGTTAAAAGAGGCCGGTGCGTTATTGGTGCATAAAGCCTACAAACACAGTTATCCGCATTGCTGGCGTCACAAAACGCCCATTATCTTCCGCGCAACGCCACAATGGTTTATTAGCATGGAACAGCAAGGGTTGCGCCAAACCTCACTAGCACAAATAGAACAAACGCGCTGGATCCCGGATTGGGGCCAACAGCGTATTGAAAATATGGTAGCAGGACGGCCAGATTGGTGTATCTCACGTCAGCGTACTTGGGGCGTTCCAATAGCGTTATTTGTGGATAAAGACACTAGCGCATTGCATCCTGATACGGCCAATTTAATCGAACACGTGGCTAAACGCGTGGAACTAGGCGGTATTCAAGCGTGGTTTGATTTAGATGCTACTGAGCTTTTAGGGGCAGATGCAGCGCAGTATGTCAAAGTGACTGATACCTTAGATGTCTGGTTTGATTCTGGGGTCACCCATGCTGCGGTAGTCGATGCTCGTCCCGAGTTTCAGGGGGCCAAGCAAATCGATTTGTATTTAGAAGGATCGGATCAGCATCGTGGTTGGTTTATGTCGTCGTTAATGACGGGCGTAAGCATAAAAGGTATTGCGCCTTACCAACAAGTATTAACGCATGGCTTTACCGTTGATGGCGAAGGACGCAAGATGTCTAAGTCGTTGGGTAATGTGGTTTCGCCCCAAGATGTGATGAACAAACTCGGTGCCGATATTCTACGTTTATGGGTGGCTACAACCGATTACACCTCAGAAATGACCGTATCGGATGAGATCCTAAACCGTGCTGCCGATAAATATCGTCGTATCCGTAATACGGCGCGCTTTTTACTGGCGAATTTAACAGGCTTTGATCCCGCAAAAGATTTATTGCCGTTTAATCAATTGGTTGAGCTAGATCTTTGGGTAGTGAATCGTGCGGCGCAGTTACAACAAGAAATTGTTGAGGCGTACGATAATTATCAGTTCCATCAAGTCAGCCAAAAGCTGATGAACTTCTGCACGGTAGAGTTGGGGAGCTTTTACTTAGATGTCATCAAAGATCGTCAATATACCGCGCACAAAGAGAGTCAGGCCCGACGCAGTTGTCAAACCGCGTTGTACCATATCGCGCAAGCCATGGTGCGTTGGATGGCGCCCATTATGAGCTTTACGGCACAAGAGATTTGGGAAGCCTTGCCGGGTCAACAAACGCCCTTCGTATTTACTGATGTGTGGTATGACGGTTTTGCCGGTATCCCTTCGGGTAAATTAAATGACGCCTTTTGGCAGCAATTATTACACGTGCGTGATGAAGTAAACAAAGTGCTGGAAAGTGCCCGCCGTGACGAAAAGTTAGGCGCGTCTTTGCAAGCCGAAGTGACGTTATATGCTGCACCTGAACTGGCCTCGGCACTGGACAGATTAGGCGATGAGCTGCGTTTTGTATTAATAACGTCAACCGCGAAAGTGAGTACTGACACGCCAGATGCAGCGGCAGTGGCAACTGACATTAAAGGATTAAAGGTGCTGGTGTCGGCGTCAACGGCAGCTAAGTGTGAGCGTTGTTGGCATCATCGTCATGATGTGGGTGCGGATAGCGCGAATCCGGGGATCTGTTTGCGCTGCGTAAGTAATGTCAGTGGCGAGGGTGAAACGAGGGAATTTGCGTAATGCCGTTATTTCAACAAACAGCGTGGCGTTGGTGGTGGGTAGTGCTGCTCCTTATTGTGGTTGATCAGGTAACCAAACAACTGGTTCATCAGCAAATGGCCTTAGGCGATTCCATTGATTTATTGCCCTTCTTTAATCTTACCTATGTGCGAAATTATGGGGCGGCCTTTTCGTTCTTAAGTGATTCCGGAGGATGGCAACGTTGGTTTTTTACCGGTATTGCGGTGGTGATGAGTGTGGTGATTGCTGTTTGGATGAGCCGGCTTAATCGGCAACAAGCTAAACTGGGTGTTGCCTTAAGTTTGATTTTGGCTGGTGCAATAGGTAATTTAATTGATCGTAGTATCTATGGGTATGTGATTGATTTCTTTCATGTGTATTATCAAAGCTGGCATTATCCCGTATTTAATATTGCCGATTCAGTGATCTGTATTGGTGCGGCACTGCTAATTTGGGATAGTTTTAGTGATGATGCCGGAGTCAAAAAATGAGTGAACAACAAGTGATTAACGATCGCAGTACTGTCGTGTTTCATTTTGATATTAAGCTGTCTGACGGCAGTGCCGCTGAAAGCACGCGTGTACACAACAAACCAGCAAAGTTACAAATGGGGGATGGCAGTTTATCGCCCGCGTTTGAAGCTGAGTTATTAGGATTAACCATCGGTGCCAAGAAAACCTTTACCTTAGCCCCTGAGGATGCCTATGGTATGCCAAACCCAGATAATATTTATTATGTGGATCGGAGTAAGTTTTCTGCTGATGCGCCAGCTAAAGTGGGTGCAATCATTGGATTTGGTATGCCTGATGGTTCAGAGTTACCGGGCTTGGTACGTGAAGTAGTAGGTGACTCAGTCACTGTCGATTTTAATCATCCACTGGCAGGGCAAACCTTGACCTTTAATGTGGAAATTGTACAGGTAAGCTAGAAATGGATATTTTATTAGCCAATCCGCGTGGTTTTTGTGCTGGGGTTGATCGTGCCATCAGCATTGTATCGCGTGCTTTAGAGCTTTTCCCTCACCCCATTTATGTTCGCCACGAAGTTGTGCACAATAAATTTGTGGTGGATGGTTTACGCCGAAGTGGCGCGGTGTTCGTGGATGAGCTAGATGAAGTGCCCGATGATCAAATCGTCATTTTTAGTGCGCATGGCGTATCGCAAGCGGTGCGCGAAAACGCAAAACAACGTGGCTTAAAAGTATTTGATGCGACCTGTCCCTTAGTCACTAAGGTGCATATGGAAGTGACACGTGCCAGCCGCAAAGGCACGGAATGTATTTTAATTGGTCATGCCGGACACCCTGAAGTGGAAGGCACTATGGGGCAGTATAATAATCCGGCTGGCGGCATTTACTTGGTTGAGTCAGTGGAGGATGTTGCTTCGCTACACGTCAAAGATCCATCTCAACTTTGCTACAGCAGCCAAACGACTTTATCTGTCGATGATACCGCCGATGTGATTGATGCGCTGCGTGCCCGTTTTCCGGATATTGAAGGACCGCGCAAAGATGATATTTGCTATGCCACGCAAAATCGGCAAGATGCGGTACGTGAGTTAGCAGCAAAAGCTGAACTTATGCTGGTGGTTGGCGCAAAAAATAGCAGTAACTCCAATCGTTTACGTGAATTAGCCGAAAAGTTGGGCTGTACCGCGTATTTAATTGATACTGCAAATGATATTCAGCAAAGCTGGTTAACGGGTATTAACCGGGTTGCAGTCACTGCGGGCGCGTCGGCACCAGAAGTACTGGTGCAAGATGTGATTAGCCAATTAAAAATGTGGGGCGGCAAAACGGTCACTGAAACAGTGGGGCGTGAAGAAAATGTGGTGTTTGCTATACCTGCTGAGTTACGGTAAATAAGACGGGGAACGTTAACCTAGAGGGAAAACGCCTTGCACAAACATCCGCTGACGCCGCGTTATGAGCTGCAGTTACCTGACTTTACGCAGGCTGCGCCACTGCTTAGAGTGGTGGTGTTTTCCCAAATATTAGCGTTATTGCTTACGTTAGCCTCGGATGCCCAGCAGGCGTTTTGGTTGCGATTAGGGCTAACCAGCCTATTGGTGCAATGGATTAGTTTAGTCAGCAGCCTGGTGTTTTCGCGTTTACGCCCTTTATTAAAGCACGCCAGTGTGTTTCAGTTAGCGATTGCCGTATTGCTACTATTAGCACTGGTGACCTTTATCTCGTCTGCTGCGGCTTACAACGTTTTGGCCAGCCAAAGTGTCACACTGAACTTTATTCATTTTGCCTTAAATAATGTGCTGATTGCAGTGCTTGTCGGGCTAGTACTGATTCAATTTTTAATTATGTATGATGAACTGGCCCGCACAATTAATGCGCAGCATCAGGCAAAATTGAGTGCCCTGCAAGCGCGTATTCGTCCCCACTTTCTGTTTAACTCGTTAAATACCGTTGCGGAGCTTATTCACACTGATCCCCCGGCGGCAGAGCAAGCTTTACTGAATCTGGCTGATCTGTTTCGTGCAGCAATGGCCAGCGCTGAGCGGATCAGCTTGCAAGACGAGCTAGCATTGTGCCAACAATATTTGTCACTTGAGCAGTGGCGTTTGGGCAACCGATTACAGGTTAATTGGCAGATCTCAGAAACGATCCCAGCTATTCTGTTACCTGCCTTGACGATACAACCTTTAATAGAGAATGCTATTCAATATGGTTTTGAAACTCGGGTTACAGCTGGGGTACTTGATGTGACGGCTTACTTAGGTAAAAAACAGCTCAGTATTGTGATTGAGAACCCGATCGCGGAAAGTCGTGATAAGCATGTTAAGAATGGTATTGCCTTAAGTAATATCAGACAACGATTGCAGCTTTGCTTTGGCCAACATGCGCAATTAACGACTTACCAACTGGCTGATATTTATCGGGTAAAATTAGTGCTACCTCTGGAGGACCTATGAGAGTATTAGTGGTTGATGATGAACCGCTGGCTCGCGCCCGCTTGCAGCGTTTATTAGCTGATATTAGCCAGGTAACCTGGGTCGGAACGGCTGAAAATGCCGAGCTAGCATGGATAGCGGTACAACAGCACCAGCCTGATGTGGTTTTACTTGATATTGATATGCCCGAGCAAGATGGCTTAACCCTAGCTGGCCGCTTTAATCAATTGGCGTTACCGCCAGCGATAGTGTTCGTTACGGCACATCCTGAACACGCCTTACAGGCATACCAAGTATCTGCCGCCGATTATGTATTAAAACCGGTGGTTGCGGCACGTTTAGTCAGCAGTTTACAAAAAGTGGGAATGCATACGCGTGCGCACAAACTCACACAGGCTGTGCGGCAAAATGCTGACGTAGATGCCGCAAAATTGACTTATCAGTGTGGTGCTATGACAAAGAGCATCGCCTTAAACCAAGTGTATTATTTTAGTGCTGACAGTAAGTACGTGAAGGCAAATTTTCAACAGGGTGAAGCCTATCTTGATATATCACTCGCTGAGTTGGAACAACGTTATCCAAACTTAGTGCGAATTCACCGTAGTTATCTTCTTAATCCTCATTATTTTGCCGCCTTGAAACAGCGCCTCGGCCAGTATGAGATTTTGTTAAAAGAGAGTACTGATACCTTGCCGGTAAGCCGTCGTGCGTTAGCGCAGGTTAAGCAACGTTTACAGCGTTAAAACGATTGTTGTCATACGCCCATTCCATTACCGTTTATCGGAGATTTCAGCCGCTTATCCTTGTGCTTATTGGGTAAGTTTTTAACACAAGGTATAGTTAACCTGTGTTAATACTCTAGAGATGTGACTGCATGCGCCGCCCAGCGGGTTTTACCCTAATTGAATTAATGATAACCGTGATCGTATTGGGCATTGTGGCCAGTATAGCGGTACCGTCTTTTATTTCACTGCTACAAACAAATCAATTGTCTGGTCAAGTTAACCAATTTGTTGGCGCTCTTAATGCGGCTAGAACCGAAGCCATTAAGCTTAATCGGAACGTAGTGTTATGCCATAGTAGTGATGGGGCCACATGCTCCGCACCTTCAAATGAAGGCTGGGCTGGCTGGCTGATTGGTATTGCCCCCGCGCGCCCGCAAACTGGCATTGTTGCAGATACGGTGATGGCATCAGGTTTTTTACTGTCGAATCGGCTAACGGTTAATACCAGCAATAGCATTGCGGATACCAATTCCGAAATCCGTTTTTCACCACAAGGGTTAGTGAGAACGACAGCAGGCGCCCCGCTTAATGGTGCGCTTCGCGTCTGTTTAAGTGAGACCTCTATCGAAAATAATGCGCGTGATGTGGTTATTCGCTCTGGTGGACATATTGCGGTAAATGCCCTAGCCAGTAATGCCTGTGCGGCCCCCTAAGGAGTTAAGTATGTTGCAGATCCGTTCTTTACATAATCAAGCCGGGATTAGTTTCTTAGAGGTGTTGATTTCTGTTGTCGTACTGTCGATAGGTTTGCTGGGTATTGCTGGCTTGCAAACTATGAGTTTAAAAAGCACCAGTATGGCGCATGAGAGAGCGATGGCCGTTATTCTTACGGATACGCTTTTTGAAGTTATGCGCGCAAATGGCGATGCTGCGCGAGCGGGTGCCTTTGATATGGATTGTAATTCACCGGTTGCCGGAACCGAGCAGTGGTTTGAGGATGTGAAAGCGGCCACCTCGCCACAAACCTGTGCTTTGGTGGAGTGGAATAACGGTGTGTATACCGTCACGATAAACTGGAATGATCAACGTATGAATGCCCAGTCGGTGATTGTGATGGAAACTCGGCCATGAAATATCAACGCGGGGTGACATTAACCGAACTGCTTATTGCCCTTATGCTAGGTGTTTTGTTACTGGGTGGTGTGTTGGGCGTCTATTTGTCCAATCAAACCACTGCCAGAACCACTGAGGATTTATCTAATTTACAAAACCGAATTCGTCTGGCTTTTCAGGTGATGTCTTATGATTTACGCAGTGCTGGGTTTTTAGGCTGTAATAATTCTGAGCGGGTGGTTACCGTGGTTCAGGTTGCGGGTGCGGTGCCTGCTTGGTTAACGTGGCAAGGTGGTCTGGTAGGTGGCGCGCCAGAGGCGGCAAATAATAATAACGAATCGATTCGAATTATGTATGCGGCTGGTCAAAGCAGTAGTGTGGTTTCGCATACGCCGCCATCTTTCCAGCTCAATCAGGCTCCCGAACTTGTGGCTGGTGATTTAGCCTTAGTATGCGATGAAACCCTGACGTCAATCTTTCAAGTGTCTGCCATTAACGCGCAGCAGGTTCAACATCAAGCGTTAGGATTAAATTGCTCTGGCGATCTTGGTTTTAGCAACCCTTTCGTGTGTGCAACACCTCGCCCTAGGGTGTATCCCGCTGATGCCATGTTACTACGCTTTGAATCCGTTCGCTGGTTTGTGGCACCAAGCCAAGTAGATGACAATTTTAACTCATTATTTCGCGAAGTGATTGTGGCCGGTGCACCAGTAGCGGAAGAGGTACTCTTTGGGGTAGAGCGGTTAAGTTTTGCTTATCAAATGCGCAATGCGCCTTTTGGCCCCGTCGCCTTTGCTGCTGGTTTAGACATGACCCAAGTCACCGGTGTAAACGTCACCATTTTATTAGCAGATGATGCCTATCAGGCCATTAATATGGCAGAAGATATGCGAACAGTTGCTTTTTTTGTATCCATTAGAAATCGCTAGAGGTGCATATGCGAACCGCTATTTCTGCCCAGCGTGGCATCGCGTTAATTGTGACCTTGCTATTGTTAGTAGCAATTACTGTTTTAACCTTGTCTAGTATGCAACGTTCAACTATGCAAGAGCGTATGACGTCTAATTTATACGAGCATCAATTGTATGTGCAACAAACCGAATCTGCGCTGCGAGCGGCGGAGAATGTGTTGGTGGGCTTACTGCCCAATCCGGCAACAGCGGCAGGCGTTCAGGTGGGGTTTTATGGAATGCCAATTGCTGGACAAGTCGATCGTTGGAGTGATCCCGCAACGGTTTGGCAAGCAGCACCAGACAGTAATGCAATGTTAGATTTATCGGCTCAGTATATTATTGAATATGTTGGCGATTGGCCATCACCTATTGCGCCAGATTGCGACAGCGCAACCACCATCGAAACAGATTGTTTATCACCCACATTTAGAATTACAGCACGTACCCAACCAGCAGATAATCGCCCAGGCGTGACGATGCAAACTATCTGGCGTTTATAAGGCGAGTAAGGACAATATTATGCGAGCGTTGACGAAAAAAACACTGTGGTTACTGGCCAGTTTTAATTTGGGTGTGACGATATCAGTATCAGCTAATACCTTGGCGATTCCTAACGTACCCTTACAAACAGGCAGTGATGTGCCGGCAAATATTATGTTTTTAATTGATGATTCTGGTTCGATGAATTTTGAATTTATGCCTGACTCACTTAACTCTTTTTATACTGCACCAACGTCTCAAAGATGTACTCGCACAGGTTCAGATGGGAGGTGTAGGGAATCGGTTACCATCCGCAGTGGTGAAAATGTGGACAATCGGTGGTATTACTCTGCACGCGTGAACTCGGCATATTATGATCCCAACATTACGTATCGTCTCCCCCCTGCAGTGGCGGGGGGCTTGTTAGCGGCACCGAGTTACGGGGCTGCATGGATGGATGGTTTTAGTCAAAGCAGCAGCCGAGATCTCTCCAATAACTATGAAGTGAGATTTCATGTTTTAAATTCGGCTTATACACAAATTAACAGTCAGGGCGGCATTAGTTTTACTGAGGGCGCGTTTTATTATAACTACGCACCTAGCGCAGGCGACCTGTTATCTTGCAATAATAATCCTATGCAAAACCGGTGTTATAGCTACGTTTCAATGAATAATGCTTCAACTGCTCAAAAAAATAACTTTGCCATTTGGTACTCGTACTATCGTAATCGTTTGTTGCTTTCACGTTCTGGTATTGGTACTGCATTTAATACGCTTCCAGATGATGTTCGTGTGGGGTACGGCGCGCTGAATACCAATCCTATTATCCAAAGGGGGGTAAGAGAGTTCACGGGTACCGGACGGACCGGTTTTTATAATTGGCTCTATGCCAAAGGTGCAACGGGTGGGACACCTCTAAGAACGACCCTTAAAGCAGCGGGTCAATACTTCTCCAGTGACGAGCCTTATCGTGTTACACCCGCTACAGTAGGTAGTGCGTTGGTTAGCTGTCGTCAAAATTTTACCATTCTAATGACAGATGGTGCATGGAACGGTGATTCACCAAATATAGGTGACTCTGATAAAGATAATAAAAGTAATACCTTAGCAGATGTTGCACACTATTATTATGTGAATGACTTATCTACGTTAACCAATAATGTACCACGCAGAAAACAAGCGTCGCCGAATTGGCAGCATATGGTTACATTTGGTGTGGGCCTAGGGGTGGATGGTACGGCTAATCCGCAAGAGGCATTCTCATGGGCACCGAATGATGCGCGCTGGCCTGATCCGAACTCTGGTACTGATACCAGCTTAAAGAAAATTGATGATTTATTGCATGCCAGTGTGAATAGCGATGGCGGATTTTTCAGCGCTAAAGATCCGCAAACCTTTAGTGATCAGTTAACAGAAGCGTTGAAAGGGATATTAAACCGCGTGGCATCAGCGTCTAATTTAGCGGCAACGACGACATCGTTATTGGAAGACAATAGTGTTTTCCAAGCTTCATTTAATACAGCTAACTGGAGTGGTGATTTAGTTAGTCGTGATGTGAATGACTTGTCTCTACAATGGTCAGCAAATTTTGCGCCTTGGGCCGAACGCCCTATTTTTACCAGCCGTACGGCAGGCGGCACTACGACTAAAATTGCATTTACGTGGGCAAATTTAAATAGCACTGAACAAACCGCTTTGGAAAGTGCCAATATCGTTAATTACTTAAAAGGCGATCGTGCGAATGAAAAGCCCACGGGAACGTTACGGCAACGCGTCTCATTGTTAGGTGATATTGCTCACTCGTCCCCTGTTTATGTTGGTGCACCGCAAAACCGAAATTATCAGCGTTATGGCTGGGATGGTGCCAGTACTTATGCGGCCTTTTTAGCAGCGAAAAAGAATCGCGCGCCTATGGTTTATGTTGGCGCTAACGATGGCATGTTGCACGGGTTTGATGCTAATCCAAGTAGCTCAACTAAAGGCCGTGAACTCTTTGCTTATGTACCTCAGCGTATGCTGACCGCGTCGGCGCAGTTGGCTTCATTTGCTAAAGAAACCTATGCGCATCGTTTTTATGTGGATGGTTCGCCTACCGTAGGGGACGTTTATATCAATGGTGCTTGGCGTTCGGTGTTAGTCACGACACTGGGCCGCGGTGGTAATAGCATTTTCGCATTGGATGTGACCGACCCAAACAATATTAGCTTATTGTGGGATCTGAGCATCCCAGAGCTCGGTATTATGACCGCCAAACCCGTGATTACGCGTTTAAACAATGGTCGTTGGGCTGCGGTAATGCCTTACGGCTATAACAATTCAGCCAACAAAAATGGCTTACTGATAGTTGATATTGCTAATGGCACAACAACCGCGAAGCTTGAAGTGCCTGCTACGGGAGGCGCGTTAGGCCAGCCCGAAGGCTGGGATATGGATCGCAATGGCAATACCGATTGGTTTTTTGCGGGTGATTTAAATGGTAATGTTTGGAAATTTGATTTAGCGAATGTATTACCGGGCAGTTGGCGCGTGGCTTATAGTAATACGCCGCTCTTTACCGCGAGAGACGCCACCAACAAAGTGCAGCCAATCACAGGTGGTATAACGCTGTCCAGTCATCCGCAAACCGGCCAGTTGTGGCTATTTTTTGGTACCGGTAAGTACTTAGAAACGGGAGATAGTTTAAATAACGATCCACAAAGCTGGTATGGGATTGTTGATGGCACCACCGCGATAAGTGGCCGCGCGGAGTTAGTTCGCCGAACCATTACCAATACCACCTATACCAATGGCAGCGTATCAGAACAAACCCGTACTGTCTCTGCTGCTACCACCAATGATATGGTGAATAAACGGGGGTGGTTTATGGATTTAATTGATGCTCGGGAGCGCGTGACCTCGAAAGCGAGAATCGTAGGCAGCAACTTGATTATGAACACAATTATTCCAGATTCTGATTTGTGTAACCCACAGGGCGATGGCTGGGTAATGGCGATAGATCCGTTTAGTGGCA